>Ga0181356_1001209_pt1 | contig 11253 bp, 8 predicted proteins | sample Fa13VDMM110SN_FD_130104 | JGI IMG/M metagenome (GOLD analysis project Ga0181356, IMG submission 130104) | Freshwater viral communities from Lake Michigan, USA - Fa13.VD.MM110.S.N | ecosystem: Environmental > Aquatic > Freshwater > Lake | place: USA: Michigan | collected 2013-09-24 | reverse complement strand
TGATTTACCAGTAGCATAACCATCTTTACCATGATCACTTTCCAATTCTACTTTTGTTGATGCAGCAGCAACAGAGTCAACAATAATTGTAAGAATACGATCTTTGTTTGACTTACGTACAATTCCAATCATTTGTTCCATCTTTTCAAAAATATCTTCAACGGTTTCACATTGAACATATAGAAGTTTTGATAGATCTACACCAAGACTTTTCCAGAATTCAGGAGCTGCAGCATTTTCAGTGTCAATAACAACTGCGATTCCACCTTTCTTTTGTGTATCAGCAACAACATGTGCAGATAACAAACTCTTACCAGTTCCTTCCAATCCATTGAATTCAACCATTTTACCAACAGGTAGTCCACCATGTGGTCTGTTACTAATGGCCAAATCAAGAATAGACGAACCTGTACTAATCCAATCACTAATTTCAGCAGGATTTTCTTGTTCGTCTAAAAAATAAGCAATTTTACCACCGTCTTTGTTTGCTTTATTTAACTCATTTGCGAGTAATTCAACCAACTCATCTCTTTGAGGAGTATCTTGTGTAACTTGATTTTTCTTTTTCATAAATTTATATAACTAAAATAGGGGTGGCAGTAATATATACTACCACCCCATTACTAACAATTAATTTTAACTGTTGAACAAATTATCAAAAGCAGCTGAAACATCCTCTGTATTTGATTTTGATGCGGTAGCTGTTGGTGACTTATTCGTAGCAACTGCTTTTGGAGCAGGAGATTGAGCATCATCATCAACAATTGTGTTTACCGTTCCTTCTGATGGAATTGAACCATCTGGATTCAACCATGCGTTCATAACTTCCTTTAGTTCGTCATAACTAAATTCAGGGAATAGATCCATGATGTTAGTTTGTTGTGCCAAGATTTCTTTTTGAGCAACATCAATAGCAACACTTGCATTTGGCTTAACACGAATAGTAGTTTCAGGGAATGACTTACCAGAATCTTCTGCGGTACGGAATTCTACTACAATGTCACGTCCATTTACCAGATCAGTAATATCACCGTAATCAACATCGCTGATGATACTTAGAATTTCTTGGTAAACATTCTTACCAAATCCCCAGAAACGAACACCTTCGTTTTCTTCACCACGAACAAGGATTGGAGCATATGTACGCATCTTTGGTTCAAACTTACGTCCCAATAGCCAATCTTCCTTGTTTCCGGTCTTCTTCATACGATTTGACCATTCAACGATTGGATCTGGACGATTAAAACTATCAGGAGATAGATAAGTCTTGTTATTGATGTTATAGTGAAACTTCAACTCAATAAAAGGATTGTCAATTTGATACTTGTATGGAACGATACGAACCACTTGTTTACCAGGCTTTGGTTTCCAAATTAAATTGGTTTTGTTGCCTTGGTTTGTTAGAGAGCTCAGACGGCTCTTCAGCTTTGATATGTCTAATGCCATAATTATTTTAATTAGTTAATTGTTTAATTAGTTAATTAAATAACTCACACGAATTATTTAACGACAACCAATTAAGTTGTCATTAATATATACTACCCACCAAACATTTTCAACTTATTATATCAAAAATTTTGACGGACACGATTCGGACAGACACTTCACTTGTTAAAATAATTGAATTTCTGTAGAGATTCCAGTCCAATTGGAATGTTTTATCCAAAACACCGTTGTTTTCTTCAGCGATCAATTTGTTCATCGCATTCAGAGTGTAAAGAGTGTTGGTTTCTTTTTTTCTATGAACGCTGATGGTATTTCGGAATTTCATTGAATTTCCATCGGTTAAGTCAACATTGTATGTAGCATACAATTCTTTTGGATTGTTGACATTACATAACAGAAATATTTTGCCGTTGATAACACTATAGAAATTTTTTATTTCTAAAATGACAGCATCATATTCTTTGGAAGTGGTAAATGTACACAATAATTGTTTATTTTTCATTTATTTAATATTAGTTGTTTACCATCTATATTCCACAAATTACCAATAAAATCGCCAGAACTATCGTACCATTTATTTTTCTTGTTATAAAATCCGAATCTTAAAGCTTCTTCAAGTGTATATTCAGTAGTCAATGCCTTTTCAATTGCTACTGCATCTTGTTCTTTTTCGTCAGAAGTTCTATCGTCACTCTTTGGTGTTTGTGGTTCTTGTTGTTGAGTTTGTTGGGGTTGTGTTGGTTCAAATTCAATTTGTTGACCGCTTTGTTGTGTTGGCTGTCCGCTTTGTTGTGTTGGTTGTTCATCTCCAGAGAATACATTAGCTTGTCCCCTTTTTGGATTTTGTTCAAAGTGAGAACCACGTTCAATAGCCTTTTGTTTATATTCAGGAGTTGGAAATGTAACGAGAATACCGTTTGAATTGTATGCTTGTCTGTCAGGATATCTGCCTTCAAGCATTTTATTTAGATATTGATTTACAGTTTTATAATCTATATTTGATTCCAATAAATGACCTCTAAGTATTTCAATATGTTCTTGTTTAGAAATATCAAATATACCGTTTTCAATTGAATTGTCGGTACTTGACTTTTCTAATGCTTCTAAAAATATTTGTTTTAGGTTCATAATTAAAATACATCTTCTTCACTTAAATTGGAACGGTGAATTTCCGTTTTGAAAGAAAACTTACTTCCTCTTTCATTTCTTAATTCAATTGCCGAATAAAATGGTTTTACTTCTACTTTTCCATTTTCTTCTTCTTCTCGTATATCAAAGATAATATATAAATATACAACGAAATATGTTCCGGCCTTATTTTTACTAACTTCAAACTTACTTAATCTAAAATTCTTATTTTCATTTGCATCAATTAACTTTTTACCACTAGAAAATTCAGATTTTGTTCCCATTCTGTTAATTGTCTTACCATTAAATATTACAAGTGGAAGACTGTCATTGTTTCCGAAAATTGCTTCTGCTGATATTTGACTTGCAAATTGAATAAAATCTTTCTTAATTTGAGCTTCATTGCCAACATTCATAAATCGTTCAATGAATCTTTCATAAAATGCAATAGCTGCAATGTTAGAATTGAAAATGTTCATTGGTCTAAAAGCACCTTTATTCAACGGAACATCACCTTTAGTAGATGCGTTAAAATAATCGTTATAAACTTTTATAGAAGCATTCTTAACTTGTTTTACATCTTCTGGTGTAGTACCAGTAAGTTGTACCATAAACAAATTCTTATTATCAATCAATCTTACTTTTTCATTTATGGCACTAAATAATGAATCTGGTTGAATTCTATTGATTTGTTTAATCAAAATTGCAACATTCTTCTTTAATGATTCCGTCATCTTTACCAATTCTTCATCCGATTCTCTTGCTTCGGATAAAATACCAATTTCTTTTTCAATATTATCCCAACTATTAAACATAGCAGAATATTGATTTCTAGCATAATTCATGTCTTCTTGACATTTTTGTTCAATATTACCAAAAATCTTTACAACAGTGTTTTTAACTTTTTGTATGAAATCGGTCCATCCTTTTGTTAATTCGGCGGATAAATCTCCTATTTTTGATGATATTCTACTAAGAGATGACTTTAATGATGATATAAATTCAATTTCAGTTAGTAGTGTTTTACCAATATAAATTTCTTCAAATATTGGATTTATACTTTCATTTTGTTGAAAAACAGATGCACCACCAGGAAATACACTACGTGGATCTTTTTCAACTGGCTTTTCTTCGGGTTGTAACCATTGATAATATTTTTCTTTTTCTGTAGGTTCTGGTTCTCTCCGTGAAGGTGTACCTGAAAAACTTAATTTGTTTCCGAGTGTATCAAAAACACCTTTCGCTCTTCCGGTACGATAACTGTCACCACCAGCTTTTAAAGAAACCATTGCAAATTTCTTTCCTGTACCAGTAATTTCACACAAACTATCTTCTAAACCAGATACTTTTCTGTCTTTTAAAGCAGTTTGTACTTCAGAAATACTACAATTATATAACAACACTACATCTGCAGTATTTTCTTTTTTCTTATCTCTGCTAGCATAACCACTATTATTAAATGATTCATAGAACTTTTTGATGTCCTGATGAATAAAACCTGTTGGTTTTGCAGAAGTTACATTTGCCAATGTTATAGATGTACCAGATGCCAATTCAATTCTAGACTTTATATCAGCATAATTTTTATATAAATCACTAATTACTGAATCATTATTGAGTTGTTGTATGCTTTTTAAAAGTGTTTCAATGTCAGCGGATAATTTTAACCATTTTATTAGTAAACTTTTTTCTTTTGGATGATAATCTCCTTGTTCACCAAATATCTTATATAACGGAAAACTTTCTCGCATCTGTTGACTGAATGGCAATGGCATAACAGTTTCAACTTGTTCTAACTTACTTTGTAAGTCTTTTAATTTTATTTCTGCATCTGTATTCATTCGTATATATAAATATTACTATATACACGAAAATCAAAGTTTTTAAATATCAATTACTATCATTTCATCATAATTCTTACCAATGTAACATTTAACTGGTAATTGATTGTTTGACATTAACCGTTTCAATTCCACCAAAGTTTCTTTTTTATCGTTGGTATGACAATCAAACAAAACACTGTCATATGTATATAGTATAGCTTTGGTTTGTTTATCATTCAAGTATTCATTTACTCTAACCAATGATTGCATTCCAAATTCAGTTTCACTTGCTTGTAAGATATAATTGAACAGTTTATTTGGACTTGGGTCATTTATATGATTTTTAGTAATTCTTCTTTTATAAATGGGAGTTTCTACATAACCATGTTCACTAAAGAATAACCATCTATGAGCAATATAATCACTCATTTTCTTGAAATATGGTATTTCTAATAGTTCAACTGGAATATTACCATACATACATTGAAAAGTAAGGTTCTTTGACGCTTTAATTTCTTCATCCGTCAAAGTTTCTTTACCATAATACAACTTACCAAGATATTCATAAGCATTTGTCGGTAAGTTATAATTGATTAACTTTGCAACTATGTGGGGGTGGTAGGCACTATAATCAATCATAAACAACATACCTTCATCACCATATCTACTAATTAACGATGACCTACATCCATTTTCTTTGTTCAATGCACTATAGTTAATGTTACCAAACCTATTACTAGGTCGTCCTGTTGCGGTATATAGGTTATATTGAGTATAAACAAACCCATTCCTATCTTTGCTGGTTTTGTTTTCAAAGTGCCTATTAAACAATTCTACATCAACTTTTAAACCATTGTATTCAAGAATTTTAAGATTGTCTGTAATGGTACTATTGATACTATGAAAACTATCATCAATTTTAACAGATTTAAGTCTAATCAACACCGCATCATACATGTTTTCAAACTTTTCCAAATGTTTTACCATTGGAATTGCTTTATTCAATTCACCATATTTTTGAAATCTGGTTTTGATTACATTATGCGCAGTTGTATCAAATTCACTATAATCATCAACTTTACCGTCACTAATAAAGAAAATGATATTGATATCATATAGATTATTGATAGAAAATAGATGCAAACACTTTTTCTTGTCAAATACCCATTTCTTACCCTTAAGTTTATTAAAATCTTTGATTAATGTTTCTTTATTGATAAAAACATTACAATCTGGGTGAGTAAGATTGATAACATAGGTAGTTTTGAATTTGAGTATATGAATCAAAACCATACACAATTCATCTACACAAGGATGTACCTTTTCATCAGATTGTATACATTCAAGAATAAAATCAGATGAAATATGCGATTCTAAGAATTTAGAATACGATTGTTTGTCCAGACACACCATTTACACAATGTAACATTATAACAAAACAAAGTCAATTATTTACCGTTCCAAAATTCAAGTGGGTTATTTAAATAATTTTTTATACCTTTCATTGATTTTTCATATTCAAACATTGTTTGAATATTTTGTTCTTGAACTCCTTTTCTATCAAGAATTTTATTTTTATATTGATTGTTTTTTGGACCTGATATTATCCATTGTATAACCACTTTATTAAAATAATTAACATAAATTTTATTATATATGTTTTTATCTACTTCGGTTATTATTAAATCGTTTATTTTTTGAACAAAATAACGATTGATATATCCTTTTTCATAATCTTTTAATGTTGGAAATGGTTTGTAATAACTTGGATATACATCATTTGACATATCAATTCCACCAATATTAGTATATTGTTCTGGTATAATCATATTATTTAATCGCATTGATTTTATATTCGTTTATACCATCAGTTGTAAAAATAATAGTTTTTCCTCTAATTGAACGAATACCTGCTTTAATTGTAGTTGTCCAATTGCCAGCATCAATTTTATGTGATATATCTACGATTTGACACATAATTTCTCTTTCGGAATATGGGCTTGGTAAATTTTTCAAACTAAATAATTGAAATGTTCTTAATCCGGAAATACCTTGTAATGTCATTTCCACATTAAATCCTTGTTGTTGACCACCATAAATATTACTATTATTTGTAAAATCCATATCATTTAATAATGCCAATAACAATGATTCATTGGGCAATACAAGATTTACTATATTCCATCCAGATTCTTTTTCTGAAGATTGATTTGAAGAAGTAGTTCTTGGTCCCATAGCAGCTGCTCTTGAAGGTGGTGCGGGAATGTTTGGATTAAGAGGAGTTGTAGTTCTTGATCCCATAGCAGCTGCAGCGGATGCTCTTGAAGGTGGTGCGGGAATGTTTGGATTAAGAGGAGTTGTAGTTCTTGGCCCTCTAGCAGCGGCAGCATCTGCTCTTGACGGAAGAGCAACAGACGGACCATATGATTTAAATGACATTATATATGATCCGCCTTTATTTCCTCCGATATTTTCAGGAGAGTTTTGTAACTGTTTTATAGTTTCTAGATTTTCATCTATTTTTCTTGGATTAGTAGGAACATTAATATAAAATCTATCACCATAAGGAAAATTTAAAGTTTGATTTGATGTTGCATCTCCATTTGGTGAACCGTCAACACTTTTATTTGTTGATGCAGATGAAATTACTTGATTTGCTGCAACATTTGATAGTTGTGCAGTAAAATTAATAGATTTAATAAACTTGTTTGTTGCACCGACATCAAATTGATAAATTTTTAAAGTATTATATTGTATAAATTTTTTATCAATTATCCTTAATTTATCAACATCTTCAATTACTGCTAAATCCCATATTTTTCCCGCCGCAGTATTGATTTTATCAAGTAATGTATTGTAAAAATTTTCAACTGTGTCCGATGATTTTGCGCATTCAATTATTATATTTTTGTTAATATATAAATCTTTTAAATATCCCCAATATCCTGCTTTTATTTTTGTGTCATTTGTGTCGTCTTTCATTTGAGGAAATGCAAATGTATGTTCATTTTTGTTTCCCTGTGTTCTATATCTGAATCTATTTATTATACCATCTAAATCGTCTCTCATTATTGAAAGAGGAGGTGTTGGTTTATTTGCATTATTTTCTACGTCTGCTAAATCTCCTATACCTACTAGGCTTCCAAGACTTGAAAAAAATCCTGGCTCACCTAATGGTGGTTTGATTCCCGTAGCTTTTTTACCTGTTTTAAATATCTTAATTAAAGTTTTGTCTATTGGAGACAAATCTTTAATACCTTTTGCGGTTACCGTTTTTGCATTTTGAGACGAAAAAATTGCAGGATTACCAAAGCCAGTTTGTTTTTGATAATCATTGTCATTTACATCTGTTGACGGAAATTGCCATCCCATATTATATTTAGGAGCAACACTGTTGGGTATAAGTAATGTACTACCATCACATGAAATTAAATTCGGATGAGATCCAACTTTTACTTCGTCAACATCTATTTCATATAAAAAATAATTATTTTTATTAGGGGAATTTGAACCGGTGTCTGATGCTTTTATTAATTCAATTTGTTTTGTAAAAAATACATTTGCTAATTCAATTAAAAATCCAAAAGTTACCCATATATCTTTTTGATCCGAATAATCCCAATCATATTTAGTAGATCCTCTTTTAATTTCACCGTCTTTATATTGATCTCGTCTACCAAGAAATACTCTGTCTTCTGCTCTTTTTTTTCCGTTGGATGTATATTTTCCATTATCAAATTTATAAAATTCTAAATTAGAAGATATAAATGTTCCTTCTGTTTGCGCTTTTTCTTCATCTGCATCTAACGGTACCATAAAATTTTTAGATTGTAAAATACAATTAGGTATTTTAGTCAATCTTTTTTCCAAATATTCAGAAAAAGTAGATTGTACTGCTGTTTTTTCTGTATTTGATGATACACTAGCCTTACTATTAATTAGTACACCAGAATAATTTGCGTGTTTAGACATAATTTCTGTTTTACAATCAAATGTAATTCCATCTTGACTTGAAAAATCAAAACCACTTACGATGCCCATCGTGACATCATATAATCCATATGATTCTCTAATATTTTTATCGTATAATAAAGATCCACTATTACTAAACAGTTCTCTCAAATTGTTTAAATTCGTCGTTCTTAAATCCAATAATGACGTAGGATTAAAATGATTCCACCCAAATTCAACAAATGCACTAATCTTCGGTGATAGAAAATATGGTGTCATATATTCTAATTGAGCATATCCGTAACATTTCCAATTAATAGTAATTTTTCTAATTCTTTCTTTTTGTACTACAGCATCAATAGATGTAATGCCAGGAATAGGTAAAAATTTTTGTACAGTTCGTTTATCATTTGATACAGAATTTGGAAATGATACTAGATTGCCGTCAGATAATAAATCCAATGTATGTTCATTGCCTTCAGCATCGTATCCTAATACATTTTTATTTGAAAGAGTCGAACCATTTAATGTAGTTCCATATGATTTATCAAATCCATAACCACCTTGTAAAATGAATCCGCTTTTTTCTGGATAATTACTTCTATCACTCACTCTGCCAGTACCGTTTGAAAATACTCTTACCCAAGGAGTCATTGGTCCTTTGTATTGTTGCCAAGTACCATTATCGCCCCAAGTAACATTCGTAGGATATTCAAACCCAATATCGTTTTGTCTTCTTGTAAATTCTTTAATCAACCAAGATGGTATTGGATGTGGTGCCCACGGTCTATTATCTGGTGTTGTTGCCATAACTTATGAATTTAATAACTTAAAATCCCCTATAATATTATAAATATTTTGTGGTATTCTTAATTGAATGCCTGCTGGTACACTCAATCTACCATTACCCAAATTATTAGCTTGGGCCAATATCCACCATAATGTAGAATCTTTATAATACTTATTAGCCAAAGCATCAAAAGTAGATACTTCATTTGTTATAACATATAAATCATTATAAGCAACAGGTATCACAGGATATAATAATGACTTATATACCCGTTTTCCATCCCATCTCTTATCTTGTTGTGCAAATGTATATCTATTCATGATTATTAATCTTGTCTTGTAAGTATATCTCTAGAAAATAAATCTTTAGGTCCAGCAAATAAATCATCATCATAATCTCCATTATTATCCAATTTTCTTGCATAATCACCGAAATTGTTTCCACCAACAACAGGTCTTTCTTTTTCCAATAAATCCATTTGTAAACTCAATTCACATTCTCGTGGAAATTGTGCATATGTTCCTTTACTATTTGTCATTTGAATTATACCATTCAAATAACTCCAATTATTCGTTTGTGCATATTTTTCACTCAATGTTTCCCATATACAATTATCTGGTATATTCATGCCAACATTTTTAATTACTCCGGGTTGATTTTTATATATATCCCCAATCGTAAATTTAACCAGCGGTGGTATAATAAATTTAGAATATATATTACTAGGACTATTTTGATTCCCACTAGTATAATTAGCTGGTTTGGTTAATCCTACTAAGTAATTAATTCTTTGCCACATTGGCAATAGTTCTTTAATACTATTAGCAACAACATTAAATTTAAAACTTAAACCTCTAGAAAATCCTTTGTATGATTGTAATTTATCTGCTCTTCCAATATATTCAATTGGAGACCAATCAGCATTTAAATTTTCATTCAATCCAATAACTGTGGCTCTAAATGGTATGTATTTATTATTTACAAGATCATGAAAATAAAATTTGATTAAATCACTGTCTTCTTTAGAATATTCTTTTTCAAAATTATCTTCGGATAAAACATTTAAAACGTTAATTTTATCATTGTGTTTTGCACCGGAAAATCCTTTTCCTTTTGGATCATCCAATAATTGTTTTCTTTTATCATCTTTAAATTTAGTTAAATAACCACCTTTATTGTAATTAAACGGATTTACTTTTTGTTTTTGTGCATCTGGATTTTTTGTTAATTTATTGATATAATCATATCCTTTTAATGTATCATCCGAAAATTGCGGATTAATCAAATCGTCATCAGTTTCTCCTTCAAATTTATATCCAGCACTTTTAATATTATCAATTACTTGTTTTAAATTATCTTCTATATTCTTAACCGCATCAGATTCTTTATCTGTAAATTTAGTTGGATATTTTTGTTTTGAATCAGCATAATATGCCAAGTTAATCAACATTTCAGAATTTTTAAATTCTTGATCTGGACTAATATTGTTTCCTACTACTTTGCCATATATTTGGTGTGCATTTACTTTTTCTGTCAACTCAACTTCTTGTCCAAATAATTTGGGAAATTCACCAAAACTCGTTGAACTATTCCACGGACCTCTTTTACCAATTAATAAATAAGTGCCATCGGCTTGTCTGAAATATCTACCTCTTACACCAGTGGTTTCATCTGTATCACCTTTTCTTACCGTATTATCACTTGTACCAGCATACCATTTTTGTATAACCTTTTTATCAAAAGTATGTTTTAATGTTCCTGGTGGTTGTTCAAATATCTTTTTTGATGATGCCATTATACCATATGTAGATTCACCAACTTTATATTTTTCACCATTTGGTTGTTTAATCGCTGAAAAAGCACCAAATAATGTATTAGCTCTAAAAAAATTTCCAATAGCAGATAAACTAAATTTATTGTTGGATGGTTCTTGCCATTTACTTTGAAAATTCTTATTTGCTTGTGACGCAGTTGAACCACGTATCAATCCTTTACCACCATCACTAGCATTAATTGGTAATGCACCAGCGCCAACAGTTCCTTTAGGTGGAGTTGGTTTATTTAAACCCAAAGCATTTGATACTGCACCAAGTCCTAAAGCACCAAGAACACCAC
>Ga0181356_1001201_pt1 | contig 11308 bp, 12 predicted proteins | sample Fa13VDMM110SN_FD_130104 | JGI IMG/M metagenome (GOLD analysis project Ga0181356, IMG submission 130104) | Freshwater viral communities from Lake Michigan, USA - Fa13.VD.MM110.S.N | ecosystem: Environmental > Aquatic > Freshwater > Lake | place: USA: Michigan | collected 2013-09-24 | reverse complement strand
TTATTTCCGACCACCGCGAGCTATGGGTGTTTGGCACTGATTCTGTTGAAGTTTGGTATAACGTTGGCAATGTTGACTTTCCCTTGGAACGCATCCAAGGCGCTTTCAATGAGATCGGGTGCGTGTCTGCGTACACCATTGCCAAGATGGACAACGGCCTTTTTTGGCTGGGCACAGATGCACGCGGCCAAGGCATTGTCTACCGAGCCAACGGCTACACCGGCCAGCGCATCTCTACGCACGCGATTGAGTACGCAATTGCCCAATACGGCAACATCTCAGACGCTATTGCCTACACCTACCAGCAAGAAGGCCATGCTTTCTATGTGCTGACATTCCCGTCGGGCAATGCCACTTGGGTGTATGACGTTGCAACCCAAGCCTGGCACGAGCGTGCTGGGTGGGACAACGGCGAATTCACCCGCCACCGCAGCAATTGCCAGTGTAATTTTGGCGGCAACATCATTGTGGGTGACTACGAGAACGGCAACATCTACACGCTAGATTTGGATGTCTACGCCGACAACGGAGGCATTCAGAAGTGGCTGCGTTCATGGCGGGCGCTGCCGTCAGGGCAGAACAATCTCAAGCGCACCGCGCACCACAGCTTGCAGTTGAACTGCGAGTCGGGCGTCGGTCTGAATGACGGCCAAGGCTCCGACCCCCAAGCTATGTTGCGTTGGTCGGATGACGGAGGCCACACTTTCAGCAATGAGCATTGGTCACCAATGGGCAAGATAGGGGCGTACTACCAGCGCGTCTTCTGGCGGCGGCTGGGCATGACGCTCAAGCTGCGCGACCGGGTCTACGAGGTGTCCGGCACTGACCCGGTCAAGATTGCCATCATGGGTGCTGAATTGATACTTAGCCCGACCAATGCTTAACAACACGCAAATCACGCCCCCGCGTGTTCCAATCGTAGACGCGCGCACAGGTGCGGTTTCGCGGGAATGGTATCGTTGGTTTTTCAACCAGTACACCGTAACCGGCGGTGGGACAGGCATCACGCCGGTCATCAATGGCGGCACAGGGCTGTCCGCTACCCCTACCAACGGCCAGTTGCTAATCGGCAATGGCACAGGGTATACCCTTAATACGCTGACGGCCAGCAGCGGCATAACGGTCACCAACGCAGCGGGGACTATCACCGTTGCCAATTCGGGCGTGTTGTCTTTCTCAGGCGGCACTACCGGGCTGACGCCAGCAACGGCCACCACAGGCGCTGTAACGCTTGCAGGCACATTGGCTATTGCCAATGGTGGAACAAACGGTTCTACAGCCCCTGCTGCGGGCGCTGTGCCCTATGGCACGGGTACGGCATACGGGTTTACTGCTGTGGGAACTTCTAACCAAGTGCTGACCAGCGCTGGCGCTGGAGTTCCAACTTGGAAAACTCCAGACACCTTAACTGCACCGGTTGTCAAAACAGCCGATTTCACTGTGGCCGACGGCGAAGCTTGGCTCATTAATAACAAGTCAGGATCCACCTGTACCGTTACGCTACCCGCCGCCGCGTCTTGGGTCGGGCGTCAATTGATTTTCAAGACCATACAACTCCAAGCGATTGTGTCGGCGTCCAGCAATGTTGTGCCAATTGGCAGCACGACTGCCGGTACGGCCATAATTTTGGGTGTGATAGGCAACTGGGCGACGTTGGTGTCCGACGGCACTAACTGGATTATTATGCAAACTCGGAACTAGCAACCATCTTTTACTGGAATGACATGAGCGATCTAGCGGTACAAGAAAACATCGGCGCAATAGCGTTGCGTAAGTTGCTTGCGCTAGATAAACCCGAAAAAACTCTGATGCAAATGCCGCAAGCTGAATGTTCAATGGTGCATCACTTTGGGCCTGGTGTCTGCATCCGCGAAGTTTTTATGCCTGCCGGTACGTTGGCAATAGGCCATAAGCAACGATTTGAGCATCTCAATGTGATGCTGCGCGGCAAAGTGATGATTGCCAATGATGACGGAACCACGCAGATACTGTCCGCACCCGTCATCTTTACGGGCAAAGCGGGCAGGAAGATTGGCTACGTCATGGAAGACATGGTTTGGCAAAACATCTACCCGACAGACCTCAAAGATGCCGATGCTGTAGAGGCGCTATTTGTTGAAAAGACAGAGGATTGGCATGATGACCAAGCAAGCAAATTTGCAATAGAGAGCGTTTCTCGGTTGTTTGACCGCGAAGACTATCTGAAATTGCTTGCTGATTGCGGCATCCCGCATGAAGTTGCCCGCCAGCAGTCTGAGAACGAAACGGATTTTGCTTGGGTTGACAGCCCCCTTACAAGGGTTGCCATTTCGCCAATCGAAGGTAAAGGGCTATTTGTAACCGCGCCAGTTAAGGCCGGTCAAATAGTCTGCCCTGCTAGAATAAATGGCAAGCGTTCTCAAGCAGGGCGCTATACAAATCACTCCGCGCACCCAAATGCCAAAATGGTTTTGCTGGCAAATGGTGATATTGATCTGGTCGCGTTAGCTGACATAGAAGGTTGCAAAGGTGGCAGCATGGGAACCGAAGTCACAATTGATTACCGCCAAGCACTTGCATTGTCTGGCGTTGAATTTAAGGAATCATTATGTCAGCAGTAGCAACAGCCGTTGTAGGAAGCGCCCTAATTGGCGCATATTCTGCCGATAAAGCGTCAAGAACGCAATCAGAAGCCGCCGAACGCTCTGCGGACACGGTATCTGCTGCATCCCGTTATGCTTCAGATTTGCAGCAGAAACAGTACGAAGAAAACGTAGCCCGTCAGAAACCGTTTTACGATGTTGGCGTCAATGCATTGCCTGAGTTAGTGCAAGCGTCTAAGTACACACAATTTGGGCCAGATCAATTTCAAGCCGACCCAGGCTATGCGTTCCGGCTGTCGGAAGGCCAAAAGGCGCTAGAGCGTTCGGCGGCTGCGCGTGGCGGATTAATCTCTGGCGGCGCGTTGAAGGCCGCTACACGCTTTGGCCAAGAGATGGGGTCGCAAGAGTACACCAACGCATTCAACCGTTACCAAGCTGAACGCCAAGCGCGGCTAGGCCCGCTGCAATCATTGACCGGCATGGGGCAAACTACCGCCCAACAACTTGGGGCTGCTGGCTCTCAGAATGCCAACGCAATAGGTGGCTATGGCATGGCGGGTGCAAACGCTGCTGCTGAAGGATACATGGGCGCTGCCAACGCCCGCGCGTCTGGTTACATAGGTACAGCTAACGCGCTTACCAGTGGTTTGGGCACGTATCTTAGCTACCAACAAAATCAGCAACAAAATAAATTACTGACTGATTATTTGACGCGACAAAATTATGTGCCCCCAAAACCATCCGCCGTGCCGGGCTATTACGACAATGTTGGGCCTTAAGGAACAATCATGCCACTCGATACACGCATAGCATTGGGCGTACAGCCCCTACAGGTTCAGTTTCGCGACCCTATTGCGAGCTACAACCAGTTGGCGCAGCTACAGTCTAACGACACGCAAAACCAGCTTGCACAAATGCAGATGCAAGAGGCTCGGCAACTAGCGCCGTATCGGATGCAAGAGCAGCAATACCGTGCGGCGGCAGCTAAGCTGACACTTGACGAAGCAAATGAAGCGCAAACCTATATCAAAACCGTGATGACTAAAGCGGCCGAAGCATCTGGTGGAACTGCTACAACAAATCCTTTTGAAGCAGCAAAGCAGATGATGGGTCATCCAAATTCTCAAGTGCAAGCAGCGGGCTTACGTTTGCTTGAATCATCTCAAAAGCTGCAAGCGTATGAGCAACAATCGCAATTTTTGAAAGATGAAGGCGGCGCTGCGGTTGTGCCTACGCCTATTGGTGCGCCTGCTGTAGTTGCGCCTAGCGTCAGCAATGTTGCTGCGCCAATGGTTGCGCCTGGAACGCCTGCGCCTAATGTAGCTTCGGCTTTATCTAGATTTGTGGCAGGAACAAAAGATATGCCAGACGGCAGAGTAGGGCCATATTTTTCTATCGGGGGACAACCAGTATCCGAAGAGCAATATTTAAGCGGCAGAGAAGCCATTATGCTTCCGCAATCAGCCAATGCTTTGGCTCCGGCAGTTGCCGCTGCGCCTGCGGTTAACGCAATGATTCCCGCCGTAGCTAGTGCGTTGCAAAACGCCGACGCATTGAAGAAAGAAATTGAAAAAGGCGACCGCACTTATGGACAAGCACCTGGCTGGAAATCAAAACGTGAATTGCTGGTAAAGGCTTATGAGCAAGCGCTGAAGCCTGGGGCGGTTGTAACAAAAAGCGAATTTGAAAGATTGTTGGATGAGTCAGGTTTGACTGATACAGAAAAACAAGCAATGCGTAAGGCTAAGCTGGCTAAAGAAACAGCCAAACCGTCAGATAGGCCAGAACCAAAAAGCGAATTTGAGAAATTGCTTGCTGAATCAGGTCTGACGGAAGATGAAAAGCAAGCAATGCGTAAGGCTAAGTTGACTAAAGAAACAACGGTTCCAACCGCTCAAGCGGAAAGAAAAACCGACTTTGAGAAATTGCTTGAAGACTCCGGCTTATCGGAAGATGAAAAACAAGCAATGCGTAAAGCGAAGTTGACTAAAGAAACATCACCATCAGCCGCAGCAGATAGCCAGTTTGAGCAAACAATGACCGCATTGGGATTGTCGGATGATAAGAAAAACGCACTGCGTAGACAGTTGTTGGCTAAAGAATTAAGAGTTCCTTCTGAAAACGGCGCTGGCGGCAAAGGCAGACCGCCTATTGGATACCGTTATGACGCTAGTGGCGAAAACCTTGAAGTGATTCCAGGCGGGCCTGCTGATAAGCCAAAAGAATTGAGGCCTATTCCTGCAAATATCAATACGGCCATCAGCACAAACGATATGTCAATTAAACGAATTCAAGAAGCGTTGGATTTGCTTAAGAAAAACCCTGATGCAATTGGATTGAAAAATCTTTTACCAGGCCAAGCGTTAGACAGAGCAGATCCTAAAGGAGTAGCGGTAAGGTCAGCAATTGGAGACATTGGATCTTTGGTGATACATGAACGCAGCGGTGCTGCTGTATCTGGTAGTGAGATGCAGCGTTTAGGATTTATCCCAACTCCAACCGATAGGGCAGATAACGCCAAGACCAAACTTGAAGCCATGTTGAAATATGCAAAAATGAACCAACAAGCATTGATAGAAACTTACGCTGAAGATCAGGGATATAAACCTAACCCTACGCTTTCCAGAAAAGGTGCTGCACCCGCTGGTGATGTTGATAAGAAAAACCCGTTGCTGAAATAATAGAAAGGTTAAAAATGGCCGATCTAAGCACAATCCTTACAGACCCCAATTACGTCAACGCTAACGCTGCGACGAAACAGGCTATTTTTGACAAGTTTTCAGCCCAAGACCCTAATTTTGCCAATGCGAATGCTGCTACGCAGGCCGCTATTCGGCAGAGATTTGGCGTAGCTGACATTGCACCAGCCGGTGAGGGTATGCCGTCGGCCCGCGTAGGCGCAGCACCAGCGGTAGAAGCAGAGCAACCCGCAGGCTACAACGTATTTGCGACTTTGGCTAATGCGCCTGGCAGCCTGTACCGCAACACGATTGGCGGTTTGGTGGAGGCCGTATCAAGCCCATTGCAGACCGCGCAAGGCATTGGCGACATTGTGGCGGGCGGTGTGTACAAGGCGTTGCCAGGGCCGGTGCAACGCGGTCTAACGGCCATTGAGACATCACCATACAACCCGCTAGGTAATCCTGCGGCATTGCAACGGGCGCAAGCAATGGCAAGCGCAGTTGGTCAGGACTACGCAAGAACCTACGGCACAGGCGCAGGCTTCCAGAAGATGATAGAGGAAGACCCGTTCCGCGTTGTGGGTGATGTGTCCACGGTGCTGGGCGGTGGCGGTGCTGCATTGAGAGCCGCCAACATGGGTGGCACATCAAATGCAGTTGCCAATGCAATGATTCGAGGCGGTGAGCGCATCAACCCTGTAAACACCATGATTAAAGGAACTCAGTTAATTCCTAAATTGGGAACAGAAGTTTTGCCTAATGTTTTAGGATTGTCTACCGGCGTTGGCGGTGACACCGTCAAGACAGCATTTGAATCTGGTCTAAAGGGTAAAACTGCGTTTAAGGAAAATATACGCGGAGATGTTCCCATCACGCAAGTGTTGGATGACGCTAGGTCAAATCTAGCCAACATCAATGCCGCCAAGCAAAGAGATTACCGATCTGGCATGGTGGACATTAAAAAAGACAAGGCTGTTCTTGATTTCACCGGCATTGACAATGCGCTAAAAAATGCAGAAAGCATGGCGTATTACAAAGGCAAGATTAAGGATAAAACTGCCGTAAATGTGTTAAAAGATATGAAAGAAAAAGTAGCTGATTGGAAGAATTCCGATCCTGCTGAATACCACACGCCGGAAGGCATGGATGCTTTGAAACAATCACTTTATGAATCTTTTGGCAAACTAGGCAAAGAAGAAAACAGGGCGTATTCTGCGGGCAAACAAGTCTACGATGCGGTGAAATCTGAAATCAGCGCCCAAGCGCCAACCTACGCAAAGGTGATGAAAGATTACAACGAATCCAGCGACCTTATCCATGAGATTGAACGCACATTGTCATTGGGTCAAAAAGCATCTGACGACACCGCGTTACGCAAATTGCAATCCCTAACACGCAACAACGTAATCACCAATTACGGGCAGCGCACGGCATTGGCAGAGCAGCTTGCGGCGCAGGGTGGAACTGAATTGATGCCAGCACTTGCTGGGCAAGCTATGACATCAAGACTTCCACGCAATTTAGCTGCTCAAGGTGGCGCTATAGGCGCAGGATTAGCAGCGTTTTCAAACCCTTATGTTGTGGCTGCAATGCCATTTATGAGTCCACGATTGGTTGGTGAGGCGGCATATGGCACTGGTGCATTGGCACGCGGCACAAGAAATTTTGTAGCGCCCGTAACCAATGCGCTTGCGCCTACGGTTGCTAATGCTCAAAGATTGGCGTCTCAAATTCCAATGACAGCGCAACAGGGGCGGCAAGCAACACTCGCAGCCAACCAACTTGCCAACCAGCAGCAAAGCGCATTTGATGAATTTCTCCGCGCTAATGCAGCCCTTGATCCACGATTCAAACAAGCGTTAGAGGCAGGACGATAATGGATCAACAACTACTCAACATCCTATTCGGCGCGGCGCTGGCTGTGGCCGGGTGGTTCGCCCGCGAACTGTGGTCGGCGGTGCAGGAACTGAAGACAGACCTAGGTAAACTACCTTTGGTCTACGTCGCACGGCAGGACTACCGCGACGACATGAAAGAGATCAAAGAGATGCTGAGCAAAATTTTTGACCGTTTGGAAAACAAACAAGACAAGGACAAATAATGGCTGGACTATCACCTACCCCCAAGCAGCAGGTCTTTGGCACTGACGGAGAGCCGTTAGTCGGCGGGAAGATCTACACCTACGCTGCGGGAACATCTACGCCTATCGCTACATACACCGACTACACCGCTGGCACGGCCAACACCAACCCCATCATCTTGGACTCTCGGGGCCAGGCCAACATCTGGCTGCTCAACACTGTCAGCTACAAGTTCATCGTTCGGGATGCGAATGATGTGCTGCTGTACACGGTGGACAATATCGCCATCCCGCTGGACATCAATTCTTTTGGGTCACCACCGCCCATTGGCGATGTCGTCCCTAACACGGGCGCGTTCACCACGCTGTCGGCTACTGGTACGGTCACTTTTTCAGGTCAAGTAAATTTCACCGGCACAGGAGCCGCCAAGCTGAACGTAGGCACTACTGGGCAGCGCCCCACCGCCGTCACCGGCATGGTGCGCTTTAACTCCACAACTAGCAGGTTTGAAGGCTACGGAGCCTCTGCTTGGGGCGCGTTGGGCGGCGGTGCAACAGGCGGTGGGGCTGACCAAATCTTCATCGAGAACGGTCAGACAGTCACAACTGATTACACCATCACCGCAGGGCAAAATGCAGGCACATTCGGGCCTGTAACTATCAACAGCGGCATCACCGTGACCGTGCCGTCCGGCTCCACCTGGTCAGTTGTTTAAGGAGAACACATGAGTTCAGTCGCAATCACAGGCAATGCAGCGGGGGCTGGTGTATTCACCATTGCCTCGCCCAACAGCGCCAGCAGCTTTACAGCCACATTGCCAGCAGCCACCACCACGTTAGTGGGCACAGACGCTACGCAGACGTTGACAAACAAGACAATCCAAGGTGGCGCAATTACAGCGGGAACTGCTGTTGCATCTACGTCAGGCACTAGCATTGACTTCACCGGACTGCCAAGCTGGGTCAAGCGCGTTACTGTGATGTTTAACTCCGTGTCAAGCAGTGGGACAAGTTTGCATCAAATTCAACTTGGCACAGGCTCAACTACATTTGCGACGTCCGGCTACGCTGGCGGTTCAATGAATACGTCTGGTTCTGCTGTAGCTACAAACAACTACACAAGCGGCTTGGTAAATATGGCGGCTAATGCTGCCGCTGCTGTAATTGTTGGAAACGCAGTTTTTACAAACGTATCAGGAAATATTTGGATTGGCTCATTAAATTGCGCTCGGACAGACACAACTTTTACCGCTATTGGTTCTACCGTTATTACTCTCGGCGCTGTATTAACTGGTGTACGCATCACCACAGTAAACGGAACTGACACCTTTGATGCGGGCTCTATCAACATTCTTTATGAAGGATAAATCATGACACACAGAATCGTAGTTGACTTACAAACCGGCGTAACCACTCAAATTGAGTACACCCCTGAAGAACAAGCGGCACATGATGCGGCAGTAGCGGCAGAACTTGCAGCGCAGCCTGTGGCAGAAACGCCGGAAGCACAGCCATGAGCGCCGTAATATCAGGCACAAACGGGCTGCTTCAGTCCTACGACTACCAAGTCCTGACCACGGGCTTTAGCTACACCTTTGCTGCTGGCACTCAGGTGCTGGTCATCAACCCCGCTGGTACATTGGCTACAGGCACTATCACAATGCCCGCTGCGCCCGCAGATGGTATGACCATCACGTTCAGCAGCAGCCAGCAGATTACGGCGCTTACACTGAACGGAAACACTGGGCAAACGGTTGTAGGCGCGGTGACGTTCTTGCCAACCAAGACGGGCGCGACCTACGTCTACCGCACAACGGGCGCTTCTTGGTATCCCACAGCCACCGTGCCAGGTACGGGTTCGCAGTTGGTGCAGGGCACTGCTGTTGCATCTACCAGCGGAACAAGCATTGATATTACCGGCATTCCTAATTGGGTCAAGCGCGTTACGGTAATGCTTAATGGCGTGTCTACAAATGGCACTAGCAACTATTTAATTCAAATAGGTTCTGGGTCTGTAACCACAACAGGGTACACAGCTACCAGCCAACAAGGGGGCACTTCTGCTACTTCTACCGCAGGGTTTATTGTTACGCAAGGCATTGCGGCTGCGCGTTTTAATTATGGCCTTACGACCATATCTGCGTTAGGGTCTTTTACTTACATTGCATCAGGAACTCTTGCAGATTACACAGCGGCTTGTGCCGTAAGTGGTGGTGGGGTAACTCTTTCCGGCGCATTAGACCGAGTACGCATTACTACCGTCAACGGCACAGACACCTTTGATGCTGGCTCTATCAACATTCTTTACGAGTAAACCACTATGCCAACCACAATTAGCGGAAGCACTGGGGTCACATTCCCCGCAGGCGGCGTAGGCAACACTGCTGGCGCTGCTGTCGGTACAACTGACACTCAGACACTGACCAACAAGACGCTTGGCTCTGGCCTTGTTGCTGGCGCGAGTTTGATTACGTCAGGCACTGCTGTCGCGTCTACCAGTGGAACGTCCATTGACTTCACTAGCATCCCGTCTTGGGTCAAGCGCATCACGGTGATGTTTCAAGGTGTATCTACAAGCGGGACATCACTAACACAAATCCAGCTTGGAACAGGATCAACAACGTATACAACATCTGGATATGCTGGAGGCGCATATAACGGCGGAGCAACAGCATTTTCTGCTGGTTTTATATTTTCACAAGCTGGTGCAGCAGCCGATCTTAGAAGTGGTAGTGCAATCCTTACAAATATTACTGGAAATGCGTGGACTATTTCTGGGGCAACTGGGTTAAGTGGCGGCGGCGGTAGTCTTTTCGGCGGATCAATTACTCTTGCCGCTGCACTTACTGCTGTACGAATCACCGCAGTCAACGGCACTGACACCTTTGACGCTGGTTCCATCAACCTCCTTTTTGAGTAAAAAATGATTGACCCGTTCACCGCATTCGCTATGGCACAAGGTGCTGTAGCCGGGATAAAAAAGCCATTGCCCTTGGTAAAGACATCCACGGCCTATACAAAGAATTCAGCAGCTTCTACCAAGCGGCAGACACGGTTCACCTAGCAAGCAGCAAAGCCAGGATTGCTTCAATAGGAAAAACTGATGCACAGATCAGTTCCGAAGCACTCCAAATTGCACTGGCGTCTAAGGCGCTGCGGGAACATGAGAAGGAACTGAAGGACATACTCTTCTACTCAGGCAACGCGCCAGTGTGGGAAGAGATGATGTCAGAACGGACAAGGCTGACAAAGGAACGCAACACGTTGGAGAGAGAAGAAGCGGAACGCAAGCATAAAGACAAGGAAGAAAAAGTGAAAATCATCATGAACACATTGTGGATTTCCGGCGCGTCTGCTATTGTTGTACCGTTAGTCAGTGTCGCATTTCACGTTATCACAAATAGGAGTTTCTAATGGAATGGCTTAAAACGGTTGCTCCCACTATTGCCACCGCGCTTGGTGGCCCACTTGCAGGCATGGCAGTCTCTGCTGTCGCTAAGGCTATTGGCGTATCACCTGACGAAGTGCAAAGCGTTATCAGCAGCGGCAAGCTGACCGCCGAGCAAGTGGCTTCCATCCAGCTTGCAGAATTGGAACTGAAGAAGCAGGCGCAGTCCATGAACTTGGATTTTGCCAAGCTGATGGCCGAGGACAAGAAATCTGCAAGAGATATGCAGATTGCCACCAAATCGTTGATTCCAGCCCTGCTTGCAGTGTTTGTGACCGTCGGATTTTTTGGGATTTTGCTGGGCCTGATGACCGAGCATTTCAAGACATCGGACGCACTAATGCTAATGCTTGGAAGTTTGGCAACCGCATGGACAGGCGTAATGGCGTTCTATTTTGGCAGCAGCGCCAGCAGCCAAGCAAAGACCGAATTGCTGGCTAAATCGGAGCCAGCTAAATGAAAGCCAAGTTGACTTTTGTTGTGACCCTTATGGTCACCTCATCCTCTTCCTTTCTCC
>Ga0181356_1001200_pt1 | contig 11317 bp, 7 predicted proteins | sample Fa13VDMM110SN_FD_130104 | JGI IMG/M metagenome (GOLD analysis project Ga0181356, IMG submission 130104) | Freshwater viral communities from Lake Michigan, USA - Fa13.VD.MM110.S.N | ecosystem: Environmental > Aquatic > Freshwater > Lake | place: USA: Michigan | collected 2013-09-24 | reverse complement strand
GCTAGCGAGCTTGACAGACTTGGACTTAACTTGGACTTAACAAGGAAGCCGATACAATTGATGAAATAATCAGAAGGTTTGCCGGAAGAAAGGGAGAGAGAAGGGACCTGCTTCAGGAGTGTGAGTGCTTCATGTGCGGTGTCAAAGTGGTAGAGCCAATAGGCGGAGGCTGCATTTGTCAAAAATGTAAACCAATCCGTGATCGTAAAATTTTAGAAGAAAAAATAGTTGGATAGGGATCTATCTATTATTTATTCTTCCTATGTTAAATGTATTTTATTTTATTCACCAGGAGCATCTCATGATAAAAGAACTAATTAAGATTGCAAATCGCTTGGATACACTGGGACTCAAAAGAGAAGCGGACACCGTTGACGGCCTGATAAAAAGATTTGCGGCAGAAGCTGATGATGAATTAGAGGATCTTGCGCATTGGGAGGATCCTGCGAATTGGACAGAGAAAGAGTGGGATCAATGGAATTCTGAGGCTGGCACCTTTCCATCTACTATGATGGAGACGAAAAGTCAGGATGAAATTAAGGGTTCTAAGTTTGATGTAGAAAGTAGAATTAATGAAATTAAATTTAATGTAAGAATTGCATTGTCGCTATTAAATTTAATGGAACCTGACCATAACGCATATAGCACAGTCCATAATGAGGGCCCTGGTTTTAAACAACACCTCAAGCGGGCATTGGCAGGTTACGAAAGTCTGCTGGCCTTCTTAGAAGAGAATAATCCTTATAAGTAGAGCTAGACGGCATTATGGATGTGACCGGGCCGGGGTAACTCCCGGCTTATTTTTTGGAAATGAAAACCAAAATTATATGAAATTGGAAGGGCCAAAAAATTTTTTGGGAAAATTTTTAAGCCCTTCTATATAAGGAGTGCGGGTCTTTTATGCTAATCTTTTAGTTCATATTATGAACAGATTAGGAATTTTGGCAAGTTTGTTAACAGAAAAATCACTTCACTTGGAAGCCTCCGATCTTATCTGCTTGGCCTCCAAACTGAAGAGATTAGAGTTTGCGGAGCCGAGCGAAGAGCCTCTGGGAGAAATAAGGATTTAGAATGAATAATAAATTATTAAGCCTAAGCAATTATTTAAAAGATAAAAATCTTAAAAAAGAATATCTTTATTTAAAAAAGATAGCTCAATCAGACCCCAACGATTTTGAGGAATATTTTTCCAAAAAAGAAGTGCAAGATTGGCTTAAAGATCTTCCTGAGGATGAGTTGATTTCAGTCTCATCAGGGCTCATCTCTAGCATAACGGATACCTCTGGATCATGCAGTATAACTTACAAACCTAGAGGTCTTTGGTATGCTATTGGGAGTGGTTGGATTGATTTTCTTACATATGAGTCTCCAGATCGTACCTCAGAAGTAAATTATATTTATAAAGTAAAGCCAAAATATTCATCAGGATTAAATAGCTCTGGAGGCGTTCTAAAACTAAACAACAAAATGGATGTCATAAACTTTTCAATGCGGTTTGGAACTACCAGTCAATATGGTACAGGAACTGATCGTATAGATTGGGCTAAAGTCTCCACCATATGGGATGGCGTTGAGATTATTCCATATCAAGATTCACTTAGATTAAGCGATTATACTGAATGGTATTATGCCTGGGATCTTCCTTCTGGTTGTATCTGGCGATCAGGTGGAGCCTCAGATTTGGAGTTAATAAGATCTAGACCAGGTTTATAAACTTTTTAGTTAGCTCTGTAAACCAACCATTTGGAAAAATTTTTCGACCCCTCTATATAAGAATAAAAATAATCTATGCTAATCTTTTGGCTTAAGGAATGAATAAGATTATTAAATTGGCTGAGGTCTTGGAGGATTTGGCCTTGCATCAGGAGTCCCTCTGGGTGATGGACCTCATTAAAGAATCCTCTTATAATGGACCGAGGGTGGGAAAGAAGAGATGGTCCATCAAACAAAAGCGTGGCGTGGACTGCAACAATCCAAAGGGATTTTCTCAGCAGGCATATTGCAAGAGAAAGGCTCGCGGCGGGGGCTATCAGAGTTAGTTTTGTGGTTTGTCTGTTAATTAATTGGATTAGTTTTAGCTTAGGAGTTTGAGATGTTAAAAGATTTAGTAAAAGTAGCAAATTGCTTAGATTCACTTGGGCTTTCCAAAGAAGCAAATCTGATAGATCGGATGATAAAAAAATACTCTGTCTACCATGATGTAGGACTTATTGTTAAGAAGTTTGCGGGCGAGGTCTACTGGAGTAAGGATGAATTAAATAGGCTGGATGGCGGTGTTACCATTTCTCGTGATGCACTAAGAAGATTTCTTAATCCTCTTTATATAGAAAATAATGGGGAAAAGTATATGGAAATGTATGATAAACTTAAGTCTGGGTTTGTACCTGATGGCATAACCACCAAAGAAGAGTTAGAGATAGCGATGGGTATTCTTTACACATGGAATAATAATCTTTATTCTCCCAAAGCTATTAAATATAACTATTATCAAGGTGTGGATAAGTTAGATAATATATTAGATTATCGAATCGAAGAAGAGAAAAAAAATATTGCAAAGCGTGGCGGGCCAGTATGGAAAAAGATCTTAGAAAGTCTAACTTGGAAAGACGGTACAGATTTAGAAAACTTGGAAGAAATTATTGGTGAGTATCTATTTTGCTATGAGGAAAGCAGAGATTTTAATAATCCAGACCACGGAGATAGCTCAATATATGCTGATGATAAGCGAGGAGAAATCTCTCAATTTATTCGCAAATATGCCGCAAACATTAATGATGGTAATATTTATGACTTTATGGAAGCTTTAGTTGGTGCCTTAAATTCTGAAGTTGATGATTAAAGTAAATTTAAGAAACTTTAATACTTAAATCTTGGACTTAAACTGACATCTCGGCGGGAGGGACTTCTGCTAATCTTTTCCTTTAAATTATGATCAAATTAAATCATTTGTCCGCAGCTCTTAAGAGTCTTGGACTCTCTCCCGAGTCTTATCTGATTAAAAAGCTGGGGAGAAAATACGTTGAAATGGCTACCGTAGAGGGTCTTTCTAACAAATCTTATGACGTATCTAAATTGATAGGAGCAGAACTTTTTAGGTGGAGGTTTAATACCCATAAGGCTTTAGTCGATCTCTTTTCACGAGAACATCAAGATGTTGACACTGAGTTGATATCCTCACAAGTTGACTCCTGTCTTGATAATTGGTTTGAAGAGTATAGCTACTCAATCGGAGCTAGTGATACTAATATTCCACCTTGGCTATTTGACTTCTTAGAGGATAAGATTTTTCCCTTGATCAAAGAAGCTTTCTCTGATGCTATTGAGAATTTGCCTGCTGATTCTGAGACTAAGACAGGCCTGCAAGATTGGCTATCCAGAACCACTCTAGAGCAGCTTGGTTTGCAAGATCTATCAGGCTTCTTGGGTTCTGGTCAAGAAATTTGGTTTTTAGTCCATGAAATACATCATAACATTTTAAATCACTCTGCATGGAAGAGGTTTTCTGAACTTGGTAGTGAACCTGATCAGTATAATCTGTTAGATGCGATGGAAGAAGGCTTTGTCTTTACTATTTCTACTACCCGAGGAATTGATAATGTTGATGAGGTATATCAAAAATTTGCAAGGTATATGGCCGAATTTATTTACCCTATTTTAGTAAGAATAATTTTCTCTGATAAGAAAAGTAACTCCGGAAGCTTACTTTCTCAAAACTGGAAAAATATTGATAATCATCTGGCTCAAATTGCGGGAGAGGAGATGGGAGTTAAACTTCCTGCGGATAAAATTCTCTTCTTAAAGAAAGTCTTTGAAACTTTTAAAAATAACAATGATTTGGAATCTTTTGCCGATATGGATGCTCGTTCTTCTTACGATAAAGAAATTACTAATGCCCTAACTTCCGCTATTCTTCAAGTTTGGTCTGAGCCGGACTCTGGAGGAGGAGGCCACAAGTGGGACTTTCTAACTGGTGATGACGAAAAGCTGCTGATCGACCTAATGAAGAACTTGGATAGTAGATCTGGAGAGCTTTTAAATCTTTGGCGAGACTCCAAGAAGGAACACTTCGAAGAGACTTTGAAAGTTATTCGGCCCTGTATTGAAAGATTCCTATCTGAATATTAACTTCTGCTAATCTTTTGTCTTAAGTTATGAAAAAATTAATTTCTCTAACAAAGTCTTTATCCAATCTTGGCTTCCATGTTGAGTCTAGTCTAGTCAGATCTCTTATAAAATCTGCCGCTCCTCCGATGGAAGGATTCGTTCCCCTAGATCCTAATGAGCCAGTTAATCTCAATGGGGATGAAGAAGATGAAGAGGGAAATCCGGTAGAAAGAAAGTTGGAAAAGATGAAAAGGAAGCGGAGAATTGAACGCTCCCGCGACGGAAGAAGGGACTTTAATTCTGAGGCAGAAGAGAAGTCTGAAATGGACGCTTGGTATAAATCACTGAGGGGCATGGGAGACTCTGTAATTCTTATCCCCTTTGATAGAACCGAAGTGGATAACAATGAAGAAATCTTAATGGGCCTAGGGAGTATCTTTGAGGTAGGCTTTGTAAAGAACTATATTGAGTTAAAAGACAAGGTACATCTTATGGGTGACTCTAACTTTAAACGGGGAGATATTGACATCTTAAAGACAACCTTTCCATCTCTTTGGTCCGATATTCAGGCTATATTGTCCTCTAAGGGTCTTGAGAAAGAGCAAGTAGTTTATATGCTTTATAATCAAGAATCAAATCCCGGAAGGCTTGCAGGATTTTCAAAAAATCCGTTTTATCTTGGGCATGATCTTGGTCATTCTGTATTTGATTCTTTGGATGGTGGAGACGACTGGGAATTTAAAGGAATGCTGAGTGATTTTATGGAAAAAATACTTTCCCTCTATATTCGCGAAGAAGAATCGGACGAAGAATCCGAGGAGGAACTGACTAAAGCTTCTGATGAAATTACCAACTCTAGTGACCCCGAAGATTTAATTCAACAACATCTTGAGGATTTCTTTAATGTAACCAGTGATCCGAGCGATACCTTTGCCGATGTTTTTGCCAATACCGCCGATGGAAGCATTAGGATTAGTATTCCAAACTATGTTTATCTGGCAGAAGATTATTACCTTCCTCCCGAGAAAAGGGCCGAGGCCGAATCATTAGGGGCAGGAATAATTGAAAGACTCAAGACTTATATGAATTCCAACCAACAGTACGGGACTTACGGTTCCGGCCCTCTATCTTCTTTTGCCGGCTCCGTAGTTCTTCAGGACCTTTAATCTTCTGCTAATCTTTTCCTTTAAATTATGATCAAATTAAATCATTTGTCCGCAGCTCTTAAGGGCCTTGGATTCTCTCCCGAGTCTTATCTGATTAAAAAGCTGGGGAGAAAATACGTTGAAATGGCTACCGAAGAAGGTCTTTCTGGCAAGTTTTATGGTGCGACCGAAATAATACAAGAAGAACTTTTTAGGTGGAAGATTGACACCTATGAGGATTTGGTCGAACTCCTTTTAAAAGAGAATCCGGATACTGATCTTAAACAAGTTGAGTCCTGTCTTGATAGTTGGACTAGGGAGTATAGCAATTCAATAGGAGCTAGTGATACAAATATTCCTCCTTGGCTATTTGGCTTCCTGGAAGATAGGGTCTTTCCATTAATCAAAGAAGCCTTCTCTGAGGCTATCGAGAATTTGCCCGCTGATTCTGAGACTAGATCTGGACTGCAAGAGTGGCTATCCAGAACCACCCTGGAACAACTTGGAGTATCAAACCTGGAACAAATTATGGATAATGGCGGAGAAAGTTGGACCATTACCATTTCTAACCTAGTTCATGAGATACATCATAACATTTTGAACCACTCTGTATGGAAGAGATTTTCTGGACTTGGTAATGAGTCTGCTGAATATAATCTATTAGATGAGATGGAAGAAGGCCTCACTCATGCCATTTCTGTTGCTCACAGGAATGATGATGTCTACCTAAAGCTTGCAGAGAATATGGCTGATTTTATTCTGTCTACTTTAAAAAGAATAATCTCCTCTGATAAGAATGATGGCTCAGGAAATTTACTTTCTCAAAACTGGGAAAAGATTGATGATCACTTAGCTCAAATTGCCGGAGAAGAAATGGGAGTCAAAGATTCTGCGAAGAAAATTCTTTTCTTAAAGGAAGTCTTTAAAACTTTTAAAAATAACAATAATTTGGAATCTTTTTCTAATAAAGATATCTTGGCCAGTTACAATAAAAAACTTATCGATTCCTTAGCCTCCGCTATTCTTCAAGTTTGGTCCGAGTGGGAATATGGATCGGAGGAATATAGGTGGGATTTTCTAACTGGTGATGACGAAAAGCTATTGATTGATCTAATGAGGAAATTGGATGATAGATCTGGAGAGCTTTTAAATCTTTGGCGAGACTCCAAGAAAGAACATTTTAACGAGGCTTTGGCTGTCGTTGAACCTTGCCTTAAAGAATCCTTATCTGGATATTAATTTCTGCTAATCTTCTTGATTCTAATATAAAGAATTGTATTATATTGGAAGTCTAATGAATGCTAAATTAATAAAGCTTTATGACAATATCAGCAAAAATTCGGAAGAATCAGATGAATTAAAAAAAATTATTATCTCAAATTCTTTTCCTCTCCTACTGAAGATATCTCAAGAACAGCTTAATCTTTTTGATCAAAAAGAAGAGTCGGAAGATCTAGCTAAAAGCACCAGAGAAACAGACTATTCATTCCAAACCATGATTGGTCGATTTGGACTGGACGAAGATGGAGCAAAATTTCTAGACTCGATCTTAGCAAAGATGATTGAGCGAGATGGGAAAACCCCAGCCAAAGAGATTTTCTCTGAGATAAAATTGAATTTTTTCTCTGGAACGGAATCCGGATTTTATAGTGGTGACTGGCTATCCACAAATCATGAAAAGTTAAAAAAATATCTTAATATGTTTCCAGAATTAAGATGGACACCAACACCGCATCAATTATCAATTCCATTTAAAGAAACAGAATTGGAAGCAGGAATTCCAATGCTTCCAATACGAATACTGACTCCCGTTCCACTTGGTGGGAACGCCGATCAGGTCGAATTATCGCAAAGAAATAAGAAAATTTATAATGAAATTATTAATGAAATTAAGGGCAAGAAAGAATACGAAAATTTAAATAAACCAAGTTATGATCTTTCCTTATCTGAGAGGGTTGGTCTTTCCGATTTGAGAACTAAGATGTATGAAGAATTCAAAGAAAGGCTGGAAAAAGAAGGTATTGAGTGGGAAGAATATTTTAAGTATCAAAATCCATTTGAATCACAAAATTTTACCTACAGGGCGGAGCAAGTAGATCAATTAAAGAACGAAATTGAAAATGCCTGGCACGAGCTAAAGAAACAAAATGATAAGATTATCTCTGAGATCAACTCTTTCAAAGTGGGCAGCTTTGAACCAAAGTCACCTGATTTAATAAAGACATATGAGGATTCTATTTCTTCTATTGCCGAATATACAATCTGGGTTGCAAAAAAGTATATAGTTAGCCATCTAAATTATAGACCGCTATCTTCTTATTCTTTTTGGCATGATAGGAAAATGGTTAGCGGAAATGTTGATATTTCCGAGTTAAAAAATCTATTAGAATTAAAAACATCTAGTCCAGATCCCATTGATGATTACCGCCTAAAGATGTCTAAAATTAGTGAGCAGAGGCTCTATTGTGAAGGTATTATTAAAAATATCGGTTCCTGGAAGTCCATCTTTAATGGGGCCGAAAAAAGAATTATAAAAAATACCAAAGAAGAGATTTCAAAAATTCCAAATGACCAAATAAAAGTTATTCGCTGGATACAAAAATTTAAACCCGAATATTTAAAAGACTCTTATAAGTATTATGTCTCTCAGATTGCGGCAAATGATTCCGACGAGTCTCAGTCCTATCCGGTAGATGGTAATCTCAGGAACTATGCTCCAAAAACAGAATCCCTGAATGGTGATCAATTATTTAGTTTTTATAATTTATTTTCAAAGAAAGGAAACAATTCAAATCTCTTTCAACAAATATCTAAGCATATTATCTCAGGTGTCTACTCGGTAACTTCTCAAGTTGCAGTTGAACTATATAGAGAAATATCCGGCTATATTTTTGATCTTGCCAAAAAAAGATTTGAGAAGGAATATTTTAGATATCCTATTTTAAGAGTCCCAAATGATGAACGTGGCTATGATGAGCACTATGAACGCTATAAGAATAATTATGACAAGACATATCTACCTCCAGATACAATAAAGTTATTTATTGAAAATTGGAATGAAAAGCCAAATTTAAAATCATTTATTAATGTGATTTTAAATACAACAAAAAATAATATTGTTTTAGATGATTTTTTTAAAATTCAATTTTCAGATGGCATTCAATTTTATAATTTTGCTATTAACGGGGACGCTATTGAGAGTGATGTACAAAACTTTATCTTAAGATTAAAAACAGCAGATAAAGAAAAAATGCTACTACTGGCAGAGCAGGAACTTCTGCCGAATCTTTTTAAGAAAATGGTTCATTCGTTTGCCCTATGTATAGAAAATAAAATATCCTCAATTGAACAAAAAAGCGATTTATACGAAAAAACAAGAGTTAGCCCCTTGGCTTTCGGATGGAGGCGAATCGCCCCAGTATTAAATTCAAAATATCTTGAAAATGTTACTCTTGGAAATTATGGCCAAATAAGTTCTACTAAAGGAATTCTTTTTAAGATACAAGATGCTTTATCAAGAGAGATTCAATATTTTGAAGATGATGAAGGAATTGTTTCAAACTTTGGCTTTTCCACAGAGGCAAAGTCTGGTATCAAAGAAAAGACTAGTGGGGCAAAATTATTGCTAGCTACATCTCAAGATAAAATAAAAAATGATGCTGAAGAACTTAGTTTAGAGAATCTTAATTCAGTATCTTCTATTCTTGAAGAGGCGGCCTCACTAATAATCTCTGCAATGGAAGAGTCTGGAAATAATAAGAGAGCTTCTAATATTAGAACTTTGATTGAGGCTGTAAAAGAAATAATAAAAATAAAAAAATTTTTTACATTCTTGAATAATTCAGAACTGGTATCAAAAACATTTTCAGGCATAGGGTTTAGAGATATTTCTTCCGGGATAGATAACCTCTTCTTATCTGCAGATATTCAGGGGGTATCTAAAAAAGATTTCATTAGCCTAATAACAAATTTTGCATCCGAGGGTTTGAGCGAAAAATATTCTGATAAAAGAATGAACGAGATGCTTAGTGAGTTTTTAAAATCAATTCGAAATAATGTATTTAAAAAATATACTTCAAAAGTAATAAAAGCTCTTGAGCTAAAAGATACAAAACAAATATTGGCCGCCGCAGAAACGATGTCTGTTCTTTGTGAAACCGTTAATTTTTCAGATGAAGATTTGAAAAAGTCAATAAGATTGGTTTCAGTTGCCGGATTAGGAGTAGAAGCTGCCTCACAGAGATGGGCTAACGCGGCGCAGTTTATTCATAACCATTCCACAATACCTCTGAATTATGTAAAGAATATTTTAAACTCTCCAAATTTTTATTCTAAAACAAAAATCTCAATGGAGTTTCTTGAGACTTGCACAAAGCTTTACTCTCTTGGCGGAGTTAACAAGCTAAAAGATCCGACAACGTCGGCCGGATCTATTGTTAGTAAACTTTTTGAGGTGGGGTTAATCTCGGATATGAAAGAGTTTTTTGGTACTCTCAATAAGTTCTCAATACTGTGTGCGAATAAGGATGGTGTTAGGCCAAACCTGGGTAATGGCACCGCAGAAATGAAGCTGGATGAGCTAATAACCTCAGATGATCTTGAAAAATACGTTCGTCAGATTCCAGGATGGAATCAGATGGATTTTGAAACTAGAGTTGCTAATCTCAAAATAAAAATGAAAGAAGAGTCTCTTGATTTTTCTTATTCCGAAAATGAGAGGAATAATGCGATTGAAGATTTTGAAGATAAATATATAAAAAAAATAAGAGAGACCGCCTCAACAAAAGAACAATATCATCAAGATTTAAAAATAAAAAGCATTATTCAGTCCGCATCATCTATTTTAAAGCTGGTAGAAGATTCTCAAGCTATGATTGCTTATTCTAAATCTGCAAAGAAAAAAGATGAAAGATTATTTGACTTCCAATGGGAGTCGCCATCTTCGCCATTTCGTTTCAGGGTCTTAAAAGATCTGGACCCCTATCACTTTAAGGTTGGGGCAGAAACGAATTGTTGTCAAAGAATTGGTGGAGTGGGAAAATTTGCTGCGATTGACTCTTTTATAAACCCCTTGGCAGGAGTACTTCTTCTTGAGTCCAATGCAGCTGGGGAGTGGAAAGTTTTGTCTCAAAGTTACTTTCATTATGTTCCAAGTTCTAATGGAGTTATTTTAGATAACGTAGAGTTTAATCAGACAAATATTTATCAGGTTCAAACAAAAACTTATTTTGATATTAATCAGTTTTATGCTGCCTTTGCACAATACATTAAAGATAAAAATAATCTTTCATATGTAAGGTGTGGGTCTGAACATAATAAGCTATCAAATTCTTCGTTTGCCAAAGGTAAGAGGCTTGATGGAGATCCAAGACACTTTGAGGGATCTAAGTATACTGACTTTTCACCAGCCTCACATATCGATCTGCTTAATCCAAAATTTGATGTTAAGGTTAGTCTTGAAAATAAAAAAGCATTTCTAATTGCTTCCAGGCTAATAAAATTGGCAAGTAAAATTGAAAATAGGGAATCTAAAGATGAACTAACAGTCCTGATTAGAGGGCTTCAATTCTGCTAATCTTTTCTGCTAATCTTCTTAATTAATATATGAAAAAACTAATTCAACTATCAAAAGTACTCTCAGATCTTAACTTTATATCTGAGTCCAAAACAATTAGGGGACTTATAAAATCTGCAGTCCCACTTGATGATATTGTAGATGTTGATTCCCACAAATTTAGACAAAAGAGAAGTCCGATTGAACCAACCAGACTAAGTGGATCATGGCCCAGCATTGGACATGGGATGTCCCAAAACGATATTCAGTTGGCAAAAAAAATTATGGAAAAAACAAAAGATCATTGGGTTTTTCTTGCCTTCGATAGGACTCAGGATATTGGTCAGGAAGTCAGATCAGATGAGTTTGCCGACTGGCTGAAAAAAAAGAATTACCCAGAAGATTATAAAATTTTAATTATAGCCAACACACCATTAGAGGGTGATTTTGTGTCGGTAGGGTGGATATTACATGATATAATTGGTCATAGTGCCTCTAATATATTTAATAAAAT
>Ga0181356_1001196_pt1 | contig 11337 bp, 14 predicted proteins | sample Fa13VDMM110SN_FD_130104 | JGI IMG/M metagenome (GOLD analysis project Ga0181356, IMG submission 130104) | Freshwater viral communities from Lake Michigan, USA - Fa13.VD.MM110.S.N | ecosystem: Environmental > Aquatic > Freshwater > Lake | place: USA: Michigan | collected 2013-09-24 | reverse complement strand
TAAAGATTAATGATTTTATATATTATATAATAAAATGAATAAACAAGAAGTACTGGTCGCATTGGTGAAGGCAAACTCGGCAGTAATCCAGGACATTATGGTGGATAAAGAATGCTCGATGAATGAAGCGATCGCAATATGGATGAAAATTAATCGCAATAAAATAAATAACTATTTAATAATTCACGCAGAATGATTTTCGCATAATGTTATAAGGGTTTTGATTTTCTTTTTTAGTTTTACTTTGTTTAGCGGGAGTATTAGGTGTTTATACCCGTCATTATTATTTAAACGCAATAAAAAATATATTATCACATTGTATGAGTATAAGTTGTGTCGCACCTTTTTCTTTATAAATATTTCTTCTATTTTCTTAAACTGTTTTACATATTTTTCATAATCTTTTCTTTTAATATCTATTAATCTATCATACATAATGGCTTGGTAGATCGAGTAAACGTATTTATAATATTTATTGAGCCCGCTACGCTTCATGGCTTTTCTCAATTTATATATACTTTTTATTTTTTTGTTTTTATTACATTCTATAAAGTAAACCACTTTGGGATTTGTTTTATACATTGTATTACCTGTTATTAAATCTAATTTCTGCTTAAAATATACTACACGTTTATATGGATATTTAATTATTAATGTTGTATGATCGTTGTAAGGATTAAAACAATAATTCTCGATATTTGTGTTTATTGATCCACAATTTGTGCAGCATTGTACGCCGCTCTCGTAATCATAATACGGATTCTCACAGCATTTAAATTCTTGTTTTAATTCTTTATCGTCAAAAAATGTATCGAACAAACTAAAATTTAAATCCTCCATTTACTATATATACACTATAATTCTTTAAGCCTTTTTACTTTTTATATGTTTCTTTGGCTTGCTTTAATGCATCCTTATACGACACCTCGGGATGGGTTTCTCTAAATGCTTTTACATGGTCGATCCAATTATTTGCGGGCTTTTTCTTTGGGCTCGACTCGGCTGGCTCGGCTGGCTTCGACTCTTCGACACTATCATCGCTGCTATCTACGAGTGCCATCACTTCGCCTTTGGCTTTTCGGACCCGTGGTTTGCGGATCTTTATTTCTGTCACCTTTGGCTCTGCAACAACTTCGGGAGTTTCTGCTCCACCGCCAGTCTGTTCGTGAATGATCGACGGTTCGGCTTTTTTGATTCTCGGTGCTCGCATCTTTTTAATTGACTCGGACATTATATAATAATTATAATAATAGAAATAGAAAATATTTTGATTATTTTGTCTGTTAATATGTCGGACGAGCTAATAATAGGAAGCGACAATCCATAACAGGGCGGATGTCGTCCAAAAATCGACTCTCTAATATATAAGAAACTATATGAATCGATTTTTGGACGGATTCGTCGTGGTGTACCCTATGGTTTGCAACCTAGTTTCATTCGTCGTGGTGTACCCTTATAAATGAACTATTTTATGTTTATAGCTTGTCTTTTTATTCTTTGTCTCCTTCTTGCCTTATAGATAGTGGCGTAAATAAATTCTTTCTAAACTTGCATGGAGTGTCCTCGGTCATATCGACAGTTAATGTGTCTCGCTTATCGGTTAATACCGTATTAAATACTTCTATAATAACTTCTTTTTTTAATCCCACTCGACGACCTATCGTGGTTAATTCATCTAAATCGTTTGGTCGATATATAACAAATATGTTGGCACATTTCTTTATAATTGTCGGAACATCAAAAAATGACTGATAACACAGTATAATGCTAAAATTATGGTGAGACGATACGAAACGAAATAGTGACGAAAGATTTGCGAGAGTTTGTTTGGGTAATTTTGAAAATTCAAAGTCGTCTATAATTAAACACGCCTTTTTATTATTTATAACTAAATCGTTTGGATCTGGGATATCGTTCAATATCAATGTCGGCTCCATCTCATCCCACTCCTTTGTTTCACTCGACCCGTGAATCACGATGAGTTCTTGGAAAGGATATTTACCAGCCTGACATCTTAAAAAAATATTTTTAGCGAGTGTAGATTTACCCATACCTACTTGTCCTAATATCACACACCTAAATGGATGTGGAAAGTCACACGGATTACGACCAGCCTCCCATTTTTCATGGAACACTTTATCGACGTTCTTAATATGGATAACCGAGTCGGGGAGTTTACCGTTTATTTTCAATGGCTTCGGCTTCTTTTTCTTTTTCTTTTCTTCTTCGCTATCGGACATTTTGGTTTATATGTTTTTTATATTATTAACTATATAAAATAATTAATATGGCACTCGAATTTAAACGAAGCCGCCAGGATATGGCTCACCAACGCACGTTCCCTAACTCGAAAGAAGAAGTTATCGCGAGAACCGATGTGTCTAATAAAAATTTATTGAAAAACCCATTTAGAACAGCGGGAGTCGCTGTCGGTCCTGTCGGGGTCCAGAATCGTCCGCCTAATAAAATGGTTGATGATCGTGGTGCAATGTATGGCGGATCAGTAAGTGTTTTGCGTAAAGATATATCAAATACTAATTTATTGATGAATCCTTATAGATTTAAAACCGATCCCATCGATGAACCACGTACATTATCACGACAAGTTATTATGGATATTAATAGTGGAAAAACTCCTAAATATGTAAGAGAGAATAAAGGCATCGATGAAATAGCGTTTATGATTGTAAAAGCATTACCCGATAATGGTGTGAAATTAGCGACACTATCGATGTTAAAATCATATATTACAGGTATGAGATTACAATCGGTATTGGATCAAGGAGGACAAAATGTCGTGAAGGCGTTCGATGTGCTAAATCAATTAGTGGTTACATGCACATCTTTATATAAAACTGGCATGCTCGCAATGAAGCTCCCTGGATTACTATTACAATATTCGGAGGACATCGCAAAGGTGTTTAACGAATCAGTATTACAACCTGTAAGCCCCATGTTGATGTTCTCGGCTATTCAAGAACTGGCGTCGGTAAGTTCAGTACTTACTAAATTATTTCGAGCACAAAATTCAATATCGACATCGACAAACGTATCGATTGATGAATGGGCGAGACAAGAAGCTGCAAAATTACAAGCAATAAGACAACAAGAAGCGGCAAATACTGCTCCACCCGTCCCAGTTCAAGTTCAACAAGTCACGGTAGCGGGAGATAACCAACCGACAGGAACCCAGGGAATAAAAGATGCAGACACGATAAGACAAGATGGAACAGGAAAAAAACGCAAAAAAAAAAAGCTCTCCGAAATGATGGGCGGAGCTCAGTTAAACTGGGGAATAGCAGGTACTGATAATACACAATTAACTCCAAGCGACAAACCATCGTTGATACAAAACGAACCAATAATTTCTGTAAATGTAACACCTAGCCACGGTCCAAGTACAGGTAAAAGTATTTTTAATGATGTAGCTTATTATACTTTGGCAACCGCTGGCGTTGTTGGTGCCGTTGGTGCCGTTGCTGGCACATTATACAGTGGATATAAAACTATTAACGAGGTTATAAATAAAGATGCAGTAATAGCAGATTTAAATGCAAAACAAGCCCTCGCCAATGCCCGTGAAACAGCCAGAGAAGATAGAGAAGTAAAGTCTTTTAAATTAAGAAAAATAGAATTATTGGTACGTCCAGATATGGTTTTTTATGACCTACGAAATACTCCCTATTATGATATTTTTAATAGAGCATATACGCAAGTAATAAGGGGTGATCCCTTAACACTCGATGTAGATACAGAACGTATTATTGGTGCGAATAATGTTGGTGCGTTAGATGCACAAAAAGATGATATACATAAACTTAAAATGTTAGCGGATATTTTAGTTGAGAAGAAAGAAAAAATCGGACTGGATGTAGAAGAAGACAGACGCGAGAGAGAAATTGCTAAAAGGGTAGAACAAGCAAAGACTGAAAATGCTTTCAAAGAAATAGAGAAGTTAAAACAAGAAAAAAAAGACACTAAGCAAGAAGGACCAAAAATAAAAGTGTCTGAGGCTGCCGCTAAGGGCAAAGTGGTGGCAGATTTAGCGTCTTTAAAAGCTATGCGATGGACTCCGGAAGAAATATATGATGCAACTTTGGGAAATGACGAAATGAAAATCAGTAACTTAATTGAACATTATAAAAATCATCCAACGGGAGATATAGAATATAAAAATAAATTAAGGACAACACTTATAAATCTTAGATCAATATTAACTTTATCGAAGCTGGCGAGTAAAGATTTGCTTATTAAACAAATTAACGATCAAATCGGACTTGGTAAAAAACGTAAATCACAAAAAAATATAAAATCAAAAATTAAAAAATCAAAGAACCTCGATGCACAAATATTAGCCCTACTTCGAGCCTAATAATCTTCTAATTTATTTAGATTAGATTTTATAGCATAAATAATCCTTTTTAGTTTCTTTTCTTCATGGTCACTGTCTTTGTGTTTAGTTAATTTTTTAAGAAGCTTTTCGCCAGGCAATCGCTTCTTTTTCTTTTTCTTCGGTTCGTCGTCTTCATCTTTTTTATTATTCTTTTTAGGATTATTATTGATTAATTTGCCACCATCCATAAATTTTTCAATTATTTCTGGATGTGGATTGATACTAGGAAACGATTTAAATTCGCCAACCTTTGTCTTACTAAAAAATGACTGTGGCTTCGGTTTGTTCCATAAATAGGGCATTGTTATATATTATATATAAATAAAATTTAAATTTTAATAAAATACCGTATTGTCACAATAAAACTCCAATACTCCTCGTTTGTGTCTTGCAGTACTCCATCCTCATTCGTGAGTCTAAACCGAAAGCCAGTACGAGAGCCTCCAATAAGTTCATCGGCGTTAATAATAAGCGGGACTTGGGGTTGAAAATTGATTAGTTCGCCTGGCGGTACATCGATATACACTACACCTAATACATTCGATTGTTGAGAGTTTACTGGGATACCAGAATGGACGAGATCGCTTTGTATATAATATTGATTGGTCTGGTTAAATTGTGCGACATTGTCTCCAAATACTGTGGGTGGTACACCATTCAATATTTGTGGATTAAACCCAAACAAAGTACCCATATTATCTGGCTGAGTGAAGTCAATCGTGGCTCCCGCAGTTATGGCTGCCGACGAAAATGTGATGACGACTTTTTGTGTCGGATCGTCTCCCACGATAGTGAACAAGTCCTCGAATGGTGTGACCATAGCTGGCACTAAATTTGTCGATTGTAATATCAACGATTGAACTAATTGATCCAGATTATATAAACCTTTTTGTACTGTTAATGTGCGAGCCACCCCATCATTAAAATAGAATTTATTATTTTGTAGTTCTTGGCTAACGTTTGGTGTGACATACCATATCGATGCACTATGCAACTCAATGGTACAATATTTGGCTAATCGTGGGACGGCGAGTGGATAATTTAAGTTGACCGAGAACTCAGACCCATCGGCATTTCTGGCGAACGCTCCTTTCGTAGGATCGCTTGAAAAAATATAGGACATTTTCTTTTCGATTAAATCTAAATCTGGCATTATTATTGTTATATATTATAATACTATAAAAAATAATAAAATTATAATATATTTTCTATTTCTATTATATATAAAAAACTAAGATGAATTTACAAGACCGTGAATTAGAGTTAAACTTTCGTGAGATTACATGCAAGCGAGGCGTAAGCGGTGCGGTATTTGACCGAGGTGTTCAGGACTTTGATTTCTCAGTCTCTGGTAAACATGCATTTATCCCATCGCTGTCGTACTTTGTTATCACTTCACGATTGAGTGTGAGAACTCGTACAGCACCCGTCGACACTGGCGTTCAAGGGCAAAATCCAGTCGCAGGCGGTTCACCATTTCCAGCACCCAACGGCACTCTGCGTGTTCCATATTTAAGTGATCAAATCGCATACGCCGATCATTTCGGTTCATGCTTATATAATAATTGTTTTTTTAGAGCAGGTAATAGCGATATTTCAACTATTTCACAATATATCCCACAGGCAGCCGTATTAAAAACACGTCTCGATAAATCTGGGGCATGGTGCAAATATATCGGACGGGATCTCAATCAAGATGACCCAGATTTTACACGCCGAATACACAAAGTATCACTCGATGGCACATTCCATGAAGATGGTTTAACAGTTCAAAAAACATTAAAGATCCGCCCATTACTCACATCGACAGGGACTCCCTGCTTATTAAATTCGGCGGGCAATCAAGCAGCCTACGTTGCCGCAACTAGTCTTTTAACATTTTCGGGAGCGGGTGCGGTCGATGTATTTGCGAGTGCTATCGCACAAAATGATATTATCGCACTCGCCAATGGAGCTGCACCACCATTTTTGATTAAAGTTTTAGAAATACTAACCACAACAACATGCCTCGCCATGCCAATTAATGTAGCTGGCGGTAATGTAAATGTAGCCCTAGCCAATGTTGTTCAATGTTATGCCCCAGCCGATCCTCGATGCGGTTTCAACCAAATCCAGACAGTTTTCCAGCCGCCGCTCGGTATCTTCTCGACAGTTAACCCAATTTCTGGCGGGGACTTCAAGGTGACATTAAATCCGAATCCATCATATAAAACCGCAGGCGTTCAATCTAACTGGAACTTAATCGCCGGCGTTGATTATGATTTAGAAATAGATAATGTGTTATTTTATGCATGTCAAATTCGAGCCGATGTATCTCCCACAGGCATTATCCCATTATCACTATTAGAAATGTCAGTTCTTAATAAATCATTATCAGGATTGAGTGCAGGCGGTTCACAAAATATCGACTTTACTGTCCCACCATCGACACTGGCACTCACCGTATTTGTACAATCAACAAAGGCTGGTACACAATCGATTTATCCTCCTACACAATTTTATTCAGCATCGGGTTCAAATCAAACTTACGCCAACGACGACAATATTGTGAACAACATTCAATATATTCAAGTAACTTACGGTAGTGTGACTAAAACTCAAACTCTATACAGCTCACGATATCAACCATTAAGCACTGGATTACTCGCAGATAATGGCATTAACTTTAACATTCAACGATGGCTGCAATCGATTCAATATTCTGGCAAAATTACAAGCGATGGTGGATCCGAATCGCACCAAAATTATCTCGATCGCGGCAATTACTGGCACTTCGATTTCAGTCGAGACAAAAATGATACATCGAGTTATGTAAACGTTCAACTTTCATTTAATAGCCCACAAACTATCGACCCATCGGATCAATTATTTATAGTAGCACATTATTCACGCCAATGCGAAATTCAATACGAAAATGGTTTTATCACCCAAGTTGTAAGCGTGAATCGTTAAATTACAATATAAATTTTATAATATTATTATATATAAATAAATATGGGATTTTTTGGAGACTTATTTAAAAAAGTGTCAAAAACATTAAAAAAAGCACATAAATGGGCAAAAAAGACGAAAGTGTTGAGTGGTGTATTAGGAGTCGTCAAAGGCTTTCACCCAGGTCTCGCTATGGCTCATTCGCTTGCATCTAAACATGGATATGGGCGTCGACGTATCAATCGATATGGTGGGGCTCGACGTGGTACTAATACTTTGACGCAGGTAAATAGAAGCGTGGCAATGACAACTTATCCATCGGCGATCCCAAAACTTTCGGTACAATTACGTCGATATAATAACTCACTCGGATTAGGCGGTAATTACCGTTAAATTTATAATTATAATAATATAATAAAATGAGACGACGACAAATTTCAAATATGCATGGCGGCTATCGTGGTTCAGGTACTACAATAAATTGGAACACAACAATACCGCAGGGCGTTGTTTCGGAGATACCGCCAGAACCTCAACAAGATCCAGTAAATTTACCAGATATACCAACACCTATAACACCTACACCTCCTATTAAACCCGATAAAAAATCGTATAATATAGCAAGCATAGTAGGTCTCACAGTAAGCGGCATCGGAGCAGCGGCTGCTTTGGGAGTCGGTACTCACGCATTTATAAAAAGTAGAAGCGGTATTATAGACGAAGGCAGTAAAGTTCCGAGTAGTTCTGCCGAGGACTATCCAATATTAAAACTAAGTGGAGACGATGACGAAAAAGAAGAATTTGATCCGAATGATGTAGAATTTAATTGGGGATAATTAATAGTATTTTTATTTATTAATATTATAATAAATGAGAAAGCGTCAAATATCAAATATGCATGGTGGTTATAGAGGGAGTGGCGTGACTCTGGATTGGCACACAACATATAAACCATCCATGATTCAAGTCGATAATAAACCATTACAACCAATACCACCATCCCTTATAGAACAACCGACGATCGAGCCGCCACCGACTACACCACCACAAATAATAAATACACCAACCTCAAAACCCGTAAGTGACGGCAGTATATTGGCGATTGTGGGATTATCCGCTGCGGCAATTTCTACGGCGGCTTATATAGGTTCTAAATATTTAAGCGGTATTGTAGATGAAAGAAATATGCGTAGAAGGTTCCCGAACTCTCGCGAAGAAGACGAAGATAGAAGGGGGTTATTAGACGAAGAAAGAAGACAAGAAATCGATGATGCTAATCGTAATAGAATCAATAATCCAGTCAAACCTGGTATATATTTTCCATCATTGCTAGGCGGCGATGAAGAAAATGAGTTCGATTTGAATGAAGAAGACCAATTAGCACCGATATTAGTGAATGTATTAAGGGATTAATTTATAATAGTTTTTTTATAATAATATAATATATATTAAAAATGTCAGCACGATTACTAAGAATGATGGGTAAAGCCCATGGATTTGCGAAACGTACAAGGGCGATATCGAGAGGCATTCATGCAATGGGATATGGGATGCGTGGGTGCAGTGGGATGCGTGGATGCGGTGGAGGGCGTCGTAGACGATACAGACGTCGAGGCGGTGCATTGAGTCCTGCGGGTGGTGCCCTTCATCCCGTCGGTTCAAGTCGGCGTATGGGGTTTATGAGTTCGCGAAGAGGTATGCGTAATTTGCCAATGAATTACTAAAAATAATAGTTATTTTATTTAACACTGATATATTAAAAAAATGTTGAGAAGCATAGTTCATGCACGAAATCGTTATCCATTAAAAGGCGGATCATTTATTGGTAGCGTCGGTAATTTTTTCAAAAAGGCGGGCCGATTCTTAACAAAGACGAGGGCACTGAGTTCACTCGGTACACTCGGATCGGCATTCTATCCAGCATTGGCGGGTCCAACCGCTGCGGCGAGAGTTATGGGATATGGGCGAAGGCATCGAATGGTACGGCGAATGGGCGGTAGAAAGAAAAAGCGACCTCGTCCAGTTAGAATGATAATGCGATAAATATAGTTATTTTGTTTTTTACTAATATAAAATGAGAGAAGATTTGCATGCTTATAATAAAAAATTATTATCTTTATTTAGACAAAAATATGGGAGAGGAGCCCAATCGGATAAAACAGTCCGTGCAATGGGTAAAAAATATATAGGGTCATCATTTAAAGGCGTCTATCCATGGGATTTGATGCCAAATTTACCTAATAATAGTTATGCTGTTATTAACACCGACGATCACACCAAAGGTGGCGTCCATTGGGTCGGGATTTACTCGGCTAATAATAACTATTATGTATTTGACAGCTTCGGTAGAAAGCCGACTAGCATTCTTCATCCATTCGTAGAGAAACAACAAGGCTTAGGCAAAAATATAATAAATATAAATAAAACAGTCGATCAAGCAAATAAACAACAAGATTGTGGACTTAGAACTATCGCCATGTTTGTTATTGCGAAAAAGTACGGTATCGATAGTGTATTTGATTAAAAGACAAGCTATAAACAAAAAATGGTATAAAAGTAAGGGTACACCACGGTAAATCCGTCCAAAAATCGATTCATATAGTTTGTTATATAATAGAGAGTCGATTTCTGGACGACATGCAACCAGTAATATGCTAGCTACAAATAATAGACAACAAACATAATATTATTTTATATAGTTATAATATATAACATAATAATATGAGTACTGGATTGACTAAATTCGGCAATGTTGGACGAGTATCTCCCGATGTTCAAGCCTACGTGAATTCTCAAATAGCGGCTGCCGTTCAGCCCTTAGTCACTGGCGTCGGTCCATCAATAACAAACGGCAATACATTATATAGCGATACGAGTGGCAAAAAGGTGAAATCTGCTCCATATACAATGCCAGCAACGGTCGGAACTGCGGGTCAAGTATTAGAAGTCGATGCTGGCGGTAATATCGTGTATGGAACTGGCGGTGGCGGTAATCCCACATATTTACCAACATTAACAGTCACAGCATTAAGTCAAGGACCAAGCAATTTAGTGCAAAATTACACGTTCCCGCGATACGCACCATCGACGAATAGTATATTAGGGAGTAATCCAGCCGCCGTATATACAATAACAATAACAGCACTTAGTTCTATAAGATTTGCCGTAGAAAGAACCACACCGTTTCAGGCTCAGGTATTTTTTGTACCGATATCGGCTGGAACATATATACCCACAGATTTAGCCGATGCATTGATGTCAAGAATTAGAGCAGTATTAACATCATTTAATGTAGTGGCTGATATATTTATAGATTTTGATGAAACAATACAAAAATTTAGTATAGTTGTTATCGGTAGTGTTTCTAATTTAAATGTTTTTACATGGTCAGAATATATTATAGGAAATAATAATAATAATTTATTTGGTTTAGTTACAACACCGATTCTTTTAACCGCAGCATCAACTACACCGCAATTTGCTGATAGCATCCCACCGACATTAAACTCATCGACTGATTTAGTATGGCGTAATATTGCCAAAAATCAAATTGAAAGCGATAATGGTGCATCGGTAATAGAATGCTCCGAATTAGATGGTATTATTAGTTATGGTAATTATAATTTAAATAACGGTTCATTAAATAATATAGGTAATATAAATGCTTTGGATAATTGTAATATAACGACAGGAACAACACAAATTGTAAATGGATTAGGTGAATTAAATGTTAATATTAATAGTTTGCCAAGAATAACACAAAATGCCATTAAAACTAAATTAGAATGTGGCACATCACGATTACAATTAGCAGCCGTATCGGATTTATTAACTGACGATACAACAACATATTTAGAATCACACGATGCTTTACTTACAAAAAATATGAAGATCGCTATTTCTCCCGATACATTGTTGCTAAATCAAGATTATGGAGCTGTAAGTAGATTAATAGTTGATGATGGCAGGTCTGCTTTATTTTCTAAAAATGCATTATCTGGTCCCACTGGTTC
>Ga0181356_1001191_pt1 | contig 11358 bp, 12 predicted proteins | sample Fa13VDMM110SN_FD_130104 | JGI IMG/M metagenome (GOLD analysis project Ga0181356, IMG submission 130104) | Freshwater viral communities from Lake Michigan, USA - Fa13.VD.MM110.S.N | ecosystem: Environmental > Aquatic > Freshwater > Lake | place: USA: Michigan | collected 2013-09-24 | reverse complement strand
GATGATAAATTTAAGAAATTTTTCAAAAATGATAAAGTTAGTTACACTAATTTAACCACTAAAAAAGATAGATTGGAAAATAAAACAGATATCACACCAGAAGAAACTAAATTATTAGATTGGATTAATAAAAAATTAAAAACTGAAATAAATAAAAATGATGCACCAAAAAGGTCAAAAATGAACATTGGAGCTGAAGGTACAAAACATGGTGTTAATGGTGCTAATAATTATAAAAATAGAGAATCAACTAAAGTGGATAGAGTTGGTGAAGTTCTTAAAATTAGGGAGTCTGAAATGGAAAATGAAATTAATTCTATTAGATATTTAATAGAATATATGGATAATAATAAAAAAAATAAAATTTAAAAATAATGAGTAATAAATTAGAACAAGCTGCAATTGCAAGTAGAAATGTGTTAATTGCAATTAACAATTATGATAATGTTGCTGATGCAAATAATTATACAGCAACACACACTAAAGCATTAAGTGACCAACAAACACCCGTAAATGGTAAAGGTACTGGTGTATTCTTAGATACTTATAATGGTGGTGGTAGTTTAGATATTTATGGTAACCCAGCTGCTGCTGGTTCAGGTAGATTAGCTGCGTTTGCTAATAACACATCAACTTGGGGTTACGGACCAACATCATATTACCAACAACCAGATACTTCTGGAAATGTTGGACAAGTAACATTTGGATAAAAAATAATAAATTGAAACTTTACAATATTTTACAAGATATTATATTAGAAGAAATATCCAAAGACCAACAATTAATTAATGAAGGGGTTCTTGAGGATATCAAATCTGCTATGGGGAATACTGTATATGTTTGGTTTAAATATAAAACTGAGGACGGTAGGATAACAGACAGATATGTTATGTTAGATAAATTAGGTACATCATTAGCAAACAATAAAGTTGTTAGATTATGGCAAACAGGTGGTCAAACAACTAAAACTAAAAAAAATGGTAGTATTAATGGTTGGAAATTATTTAGACTTGATAGAATAATACCTGGGTCAATTAAACCAACAAATATGAAATACTATGAACCAGTTCGTTCTGGTCAACCATATAACGCAACTGGTGATAAAAAAATGATAGGAGCTATTGATATAGCAAATTATAAAAAATAAAAAATTAAAGTTATGAATACACCACAACCAATAGATGTAAATAGACTTAAAGGTATTTTAGGTAATGCTAAAAAGATAATGGGTAAAGTAGAAACTGGTAATTATGAAGCTGGACATATTGATGGTAGAGCATTAACTGAAGAAGGTGTTAGAGAATTACAAGCTGAAGGTGTCAAAAGACCATTATCTCAGGGTCAATCACAAATTGATACTTCTAGAATTCAAAATTCTAGATTACCAGAATCGATTAAAAAAGCAATGATGGAAAACCCAATTGCACAACCAACTGGTTTAAACCACACATTTACATTAGATGATGTTTATGATTTAGCTGATGAAAAACCAATGCCAATACCACAAGCTAGAAAACAATCAATACAAGAAAATTATCAACAACCACAACAACTAGGTGGTTACAGTGATAATGTTTTAAGAGCAATGATTAAAGATGTTTTAATTGAATACTTATCAAATGAATATTCTAAAAACTTAACTGAGAGTGTAATTAAACAAACTATTAGTACATTAATTAATGAAGGTAAAATTACTGCAAAGAAAAAAGTTTAACATTTAAAAATTAAAAATATAAAAAAAGGGGTAAGTAATTATCCCTTTTTTATTTACATTATATTTTTAATTCATTATTTTTAATTATCTATAAAAATAGTTTTAAAGAAAAAAATATGAACAAAAAAGTTAAAGTTTTAGTAGTCCCATCGGATAGGTCTGGAGTTGGTTATTTCAGAAGTGTAACACCACATACAGGTTTAGAAAAGTTTTACCCAGAAGAATTCCATGTTGACATAAATGAAAACCCTGATTTAAATAATGATGAATTTTTAAAACAATATGATATTATTCATTACCATAGAAGTTTAGGTCAATATGAGCAAATGCCAATGTTATTAAATAAATTAAAATCAATGGGAATTATTACTATTATGGATTTAGATGATTATTGGTCACCTGGACAACATCACCCAGCATATTTGATAATTAAAAATTCAAAGATGGATGAGAAAATATTAAATAATATTAAAATTGCTGAAAATGTTACAACAACAACTGATTTGTTTGCAGCAGAAATTGGTAAGTTTAATAAAAGAGTTTATGTGTTACCAAATGCAATAAACCCAGAAGAAAAACAATACACACCAACACCAGAAAAGTCAGATAGAGTTAGAATTGGATGGTTAGGTGGTAGTTCACATTTAGAAGATTTAAAACTATTAAATGGTGTGGTTAATAAAATGAAATCAAGTAACTTATTAGATAAAGTACAATTTGTATTATGTGGATTTGATTTAAGAGGTAATGTAACCATGATTGACCCACAAACTGGTCAACAAACACAAAGACCAATTAAACCACAAGAAAGTGTTTGGTTTCAGTATGAAAAAATATTTACCGATAACTATAGTACAATTAGTGATGATTATAAAAAACATTTATTAACATACACCAAAGACGAATATCCAAATGTTGCAAACGAACCATATAGAAGAGTTTGGACAAAACCAGTAAGTACGTATGCTAGTAATTATAATTTATTTGATATTTCATTAGCACCACTTAATGATAATATGTTTAACAAAGTTAAATCACAATTAAAGGTGATTGAATCTGGTTTCCATAAAAAAGCATTAATTGCTCAAAACTTTGGACCATACCAAATTGACCTAGTAAATGCTAGGGTAAAAGCATTAGATAATAGTGAAAATACGTTTTTTGATGGTGGTAACGCATATTTAGTAAATAATAATAGTAAAGATTGGTATCAATTTATTAAAAGATTGGTTGAAAACCCAGAGCAAATTGAAATCCTATCTAACAATTTATATAACACTGTAAAGGGTAAATATTCTATCGAAGCTGTATCTAAACAACGTAGAGAATTATATTTATCTTTATTAAACGAAAAACAAAATGATAGTATTTAGTGAGTTTTACAACCTATTTCAATACGCATTTGATGAGGAAGGTATTATCGGATTTTGTTTTTTCGATAAAATAATGATAACCCGATACGGCTTTGAAATAATATAATATGGATGATTTAAAATACATTAAAACAAAAATAAAAGAAAAATCTAAGAATTATATAAACAATCAAAAGATTAAACCAGTTGAAAATAAAACAATTTTAACTAAAGTTAAAAATTTTTTTAACTGGTTTTCAAAATAAATCATATAATTTTTTATTGACTTTAAAAAAATTATATCTTATATTTAGTTTTAAAATAAAAAAAATGGAAAAAAAAGATTTAAATGAAATCCTTACTAGAATGAAAAGTGGGGATAATGTACCAGTTTTTAAAGTTAGTTCAACTGACTTTACACCAAAAAAGAAACCAAGTTTTAAAGTTAGATTTAAAAAAATAGTTACAAACATAACTAGTTCAATTAAAAAATTTAAATTTTTAATGAAAATTAAAAAATGGTTTGATGAAACGATTACTCAACCGATTAAAGCTAAGAAAGCTAAAAGAGCACATGATAAATACATTAAAGAATTAAAAGAAAATTTTTCTAAAAAATTTAATATTAATGTTGATAAAACAATTATGATAATGAACGGTCCAGGGTATAGTCCAGAAAATATTGATAGTTCTGATTTATTAATTAAAAATAGTATTGAGATAAATAAAACAAAAGATATTTTAGGCAATAGAATATCACCATTTTTGTATGAACCTGATATTATTGATATTCATAATGAAAATCTTAGCTTAAATGAAGACAACCCAACATTTCAAGAATTAATCCATATTGAAAATGAAAAGGCATCAGCCAGTGTATTTGACCAATATGAATTTTTTAGAAAAAGACCACATTTAATTGCACCCGATAGATATAAAAAAACAAATAGTCGTAGATAATTAGTTGTTATTGATTAAAATATTTAATATATTTGCATCATAACAATTATATTAAATATTTTAACTTATGTCTTTAAGTAAAGAAAAAATTTTAAAAAACGCTAAGAAGTTTAATGAAACGGGTGTTAAATACGGTTTTGTTAATGATGAATTAATGAACCTATTAGGACCTGAATTTATTGGTGCCCCAGCGTGCAGCACAACCAATTTATATAACGCATTTGAAGGTGGTTTGATATTACACATATTAAACACAACTAAATACGCAGTTTCTATAAATGAAATGTTACCAGCTGAAAAACAAGTTCCAGCACCATCATTAATCAAAGTTTGTTTCCTACATCAAATTGGTAAAGCCAAAATGTTTGTTGAACAAAAATCACAATGGCACCGAGATAATAAAGGTGAAATGTTCATATTCAATGATGAATTATTAAGCATGACAGTTAGTGAACGTTCAGTTTATTACGCAATGTCATCTGGTATTACATTATCTGAAGATGAAGTATTTGCAATGTACAATTACAATGACGATTTCTCAGGTAGACCAATGAAAACTATCGGTGAAAAATTAGCAGCAATCTTAAGAATTGCTAATCAATTATCAGTTATAGAAGAAAAATAATATGGATAACCAAGTAAGTGAATTATCGGAAAAATTGTCTAAGGCAATTGACCCATATGACCCGTATTCTTATGAGCAATTTATAGAAGAATATGGTAACATGTACGACCAACCAAGTAATGATTTAGCATTTTTTGTTAATCTAAATTTTGTTAATAAATCTGAAAACCAAGACCCAGAATATGCAACCAAAGGTTCATCTGGTTTTGATTTAAGAGCGTCTGAAAATAAAAAAATAGAACCAGGTTGTTACGAAATTGTATCAACTGGTTTGTTTTTTGAAATACCATCAAATTTTGAAATACAAATTAGACCAAGAAGTGGTTTAGCAGCTAAGAATGGTGTTACCGTTTTAAATACCCCAGGAACTATTGATTCAGATTATAGAGGTGAAATAAAGGTTATCTTAATTAATCATAGTAAACAAACCTTTAACATTGAACCTGGAGATAGAATAGCACAAGCTGTTATCGCACAAACATCAACCGCATACGTTAAATTAAATAAAGTTAATCAAATATCCAATGATACTGAAAGAAGTTCTGGTGGTTTTGGTAGTACAGGAATTAAATAAATTAAAAAACAATTATGACACAATACATTGGAGATAAAGATATTAAAGTAGATTTTAATGATATTCTAATAACACCAGCAATTACAACTGATATAAGTAGTAGAAGTGAAGTTACCCCATTTAAATCAAATGGGTTATTACCACTTTTTACAGCACCAATGGATACTGTAGTTGATAATACAAATGCTGATTTATTTTTAGAACATAAATTAAATATTTGTTTACCTAGAGGTGAAAAAAGAACACAAGACGGTATGTTTGAAGCATATTCATTAGCACAATTTGTTGATGAATTTATATTAAATAGTGTTCTATACACTATTGATGAACCAATTCATGTTTTAATAGATACCGCAAATGGTCACATTTTAGAATTGATTGAAACAACCAGAATCGCAAAGGGTATGTATGGTGATAAAATGATATTAATGGTTGGTAATATTGCTAACCCACATACTTATAAACTTTTATCAAATGTTGGTGCTGACTATATTAGAGTTGGTATTGGAAATGGTAATGGTTGTTTAACAACGCAGCAATTAGGTATTGGTTACCCAATGGCATCTTTGATTAGAGAATGTTATTTTGCTTCATTAACATTAGAAAAACCAGCTAAAATTGTTGCTGATGGTGGTATGAAAGAATATTCGGATATTATTAAATCATTAGCTTTAGGGGCTGATTATGTAATGTTGGGTAGCATACTAAATAAATGCGCTGAGTCATGCGGACAAAGTTTTTTAAAGGGTGAAGGCGGTCCAGTAGCAATTAGTACAGCAGAAGCTATAAATCACTTTAAAAGAGGTGATTTAGGTGAATCAACAATCATAAAAGAATTCCGTGGAATGTCAACCAAAGAAGTTCAAAAAAAATGGGGTAATGAAGTATTGAAAACATCTGAAGGTGTTGTTAGATATAGACCAGTTGAATATACTTTAGAACAATGGGTTGATAATTTTGAATCATACCTTCGTTCAGCTATGAGTTATGTAAACGCTAGAACATTAGAAGAATTTATTAACAACTCAGAATTTATTAATATAACAAATAATGCATATAACCGATTTAAAAAATGATAAGTATTGTATATTGTACCAGAGAAGAGAATAAAAAACATTCAGAACATTTATTAAAGGTATGTGGTAATCCTAAAGTTGAGATTATCGAATACATTAATAAAGGTGAAAGTTTAACAAAGTTTTATAATAAAGCTTTAAATGAAACTAAACATGATATTTTGGTATTTGTTCACGATGATATAATTGTTGAAACCAAACAATTAGTTAATAAAATACAACGCATTTTCGATAAAAACCCAGAGTACGGTATAGTTGGTGTTGCTGGTACTAAATATCTATCAGAAACTGGTAGATGGTGGGATAACCCAAAAGCGATGTATGGTAAAGTTGCACATACGCACGAAGGTAAAACTTGGTTATCCGAATACAGTGGTGACCAAGATAGACGTTTAGAAGAAACTGTTATAGTTGATGGGGTATTCTTTGCTGTCCACAAGGGTAGAATTAAAAAACAATTTGATGAATTAGTTGAAGGATTCCATTTTTATGATGTTGATTTTTGTTTTCAAAATCATTTAGAAGGTGTTAAAGTTGGTGTAACAACTGAAATACGAATTAACCACATGTCAATTGGTATAACCAATGACCAATGGGAAGTTAATAGACAAAAATTTGCTGAAAAGTATAAAGAAAATTTACCAACTAGAATTAATGAAACATTTGAACATAGAAAGTTAAAAGTTTTAATGGGTTGTTTGAGTTTTCAGGGATTAACTGGTTCAGAAATATCAACACTTGAAACAGCCAAAGGTTTATCACAAAATGGTTGTGATGTTAGTGTCATATCTTCAAATGTTAGTAAGAATTTTGAAAATATTTGTAAAAAATATGGTATTAAAACTTACACAATGGATGAACCGCCGCACTATAAATTAGGTGATGGTCGTTGGCTCATAAATACACCAGATGGACCACAACCAACTCAACCAAATGTTTTATATAGAGTTAATCAACAAACATTTGATGTAATTCATGCAAATCATAAACCAATCACCGATAGATTATTACAATTGTACCCAGAATCTAATTTTGTTAACATTGTTAGGTCTGAAGTAATTGATTTAGAAAATCCAGTAGTTGATGATAAAATTAAAAAATATATTGCAATTAGGCCATCAATAAAGGATTATATTGTGAATAATTTTAATATTCCAGAAAACAATGTTGAAGTTATTTACAACCCATTTGACAAATCAAGATTCAAACAAATATCACTACCAAGTGGTACTGATAAAAAAGTTACCTTATTTGTTGGTACTATGGATTATTTAAGAGAAAAACCAATTAAAGATTTAATTAATAAATGTGGTTCCGAAAATAAGGAGTTGTGGTTAGTTGGTAAAGATACAAATAATTACGCATCTTATTTTGCGAATAATTATGAACATGTAAAATACTTTGAGCCTACTGATAAAATTGAGGAATTCTATTACAAATGCGATGAAACTGCTGGGATTATGTTAGGTAGAACAACAATAGAAGGGTTCTTATGTGGTAAACCAGCAATAATATATAATGTAGATAAATCTGGTGAAATAATTAATTCAGATTATCATAAAGTACCAGAAGATTTAACAATTTTTGATTATGATAATATTATTGCTAAAATAAAAGATATTTATATAGAAAGTTATAATAAATAGTTTATGGAATTAGAAAAATATAAAAACGATGGTTGGGGTCTAAGTAGAAAACAATTAAATGAATTATTAGAAATAATAAAAAATTTTAAATCAGATAAAATACGAGTTTTAGAATTTGGCTCTGGAAAATCTACAGAATTTTTGGTTGATATTGTTTTAAATAAAATTAAAAATATTGAAATAACATCTTTTGATGATAATATTCAGTATGCTTACAATGGTAAGTATGAATTTTTAGATTTAAAAATTAGACAATTATTAGAATGTGATGATAAAACTTATGAATCTATGTTTAATGATTTAAAAGTGAATGTAAATCAATTAAATAAAAAAGTAACACCATTAACTAGTAGACAAAAAAATAATTTTTATGAGATTTTACCAGGTGATATATCTGGAACATACGAATTAATGATTCTAGATGGACCAAATGGTAATGGTAGAAATTTTTCATTTTTATATGCTAAAAACCATTTAATTGTTGGGTCAGTTATATTAGTTGATGACTTTAACCATTATGATTTTATGGAAAGATTATCATTGCTATTTGAATACGAAGTATTGTATGAAAATCAAGGCGGTGGTTTAGACCAATGGGAGACTGGTGGTAATTATAAAACAGTTAAAATAACAAAATTAAAATTTTAAACACATGAAAACGTTTGAAAATGACTTTAATTTTGTTATGGATTCTATAAAGAATAAGAAAAATATAGCAATAAGTAGATACGGTGATGGTGAACTTATAATAATTGAAGGTATTGCTATAAATTTGTTAGATAAAGGTGTTGGTGAATTTGAATTTGACCCAAACAATGAAATTTATAAATTATCACAAAAATTACTATCTGAATCATTTGTCTACCATAGTGATTCATATTTTGTTGGTGTGGCTTGTAAATGTTGTGTTGGTGAAGATAGATTTAATTATATGAAAATTAAATCAACACAAAAAGAAAGTAATTTAACTTGGGCCAACATATTTGTTAATAGTAACTATAAAAGATTTACCAATGAATTATTACCTGAACTAAAAAATAGGGAAGTTGTATTGATATGCCACGAAAAGGGAGATACAACAAATTTACCATTTAACGTTAAAGATGAAAATATTTTTAAAATAAAAAGTAATGCTTGGTTACATAATTTACACTTGATAGATGATTTAAAAAGATATATTAGTGAAAATAATATAATTAATCACGTATTTTTAATTTCAGCTGGTCCATTCGCTAATATTTTAGTTCACCAATTACATAGTTTTAATAATAATAATACCTATTTAGATATAGGGTCAACCATTGATGGTTACTTAAAACTACCTTTAACTAGACGTTATTTGAGGGGTGGTGATACATTAAATAAAACCTGTATTTGGTAATAAAAAAAATAAATTATGAGTAATATAAGTGTTATATTAAATGTATACAAGAGAGGTCATACATTAGAAAGACAAATTGAAGCAATAAAGAACCAAACTATTAAAGTTAATAGTGAAAATATTCACGTATGGTATAACATCGAAGATGGTGTTAGAGTAGTATTACCATTAGACAAAAACATAAAGACATACCAATGTAGTTACAATACAAAATTTTGGGGTAGGTTTACAATACCATTGATTTGTAAAACACAATATATTGCTATGTTTGATGATGATATAATTCCAGGACCAAAATGGTTGGAAAATTGTTTAAATAACATAAAAGTTAAAGACGGTATATTGGGTGGTAGTGGAGTTATTACCAATGGAAAAACATATAAACCACATACAAAAGTTGGTTGGAATGGAGTGTTTTGTGAAACACCAACAATTGTTGATTTAGTTGGTCACGCTTGGTTTTTTAAACAAGAATACGCTAAATTTATGTGGGAAGAATTACCACCAACTTGGGAAAACGGTGAAGATATGTTTTTTTCATACATAGCTCAAAAACATGGAATACCAACATATGTACCACCACACCCAGTATCAAATAAAGATTTATGGTCAAATTTAAGAGACAAAGCAGCAACCAATGGTATTGACTGGGGTAATGATGCAAACGCACACTCATTAAAGGTTGCAAACCATTTAACTATTCGTGATGAAATAGTTAAAACATTAATAACAAAAGGATGGAAAACAATTAAAGGGATATGATACTAATTACATACGGAACTAGACCAGAATATATAAAAGTTAAACCATTAATTGGTAGTTTTATTGAAAATAAAATAAAATTCAAAACATTATTTACTGGTCAACATAAAACTTTAGTAGATAATAATGCTGACTTCAATTTAGAAATAAGTAACAATGGTGATAATAGATTAAATAATATAATAAGTAGTTGTGTATTATTAAATGATGAATATTTTAAAGATATCACACATGTATTAGTCCAGGGTGACACAACATCAGCACTAGGTATTGCTTTATCAGCTTTTAACAGAAAGGTAGATGTAATACACTTAGAATCTGGATTAAGAACATATGATATTGAAAACCCATACCCAGAAGAAACAAATCGACAATTAATAGCTAGAATTGCTAATATACATTTTTGCCCTACTGAATTAAATTACCAAAATTTGATAAATGAAAAAGTACTAGGTGATTTACATGTGGTTGGAAATACGGGTTTAGACAACTTATCACAATACTTACCAATGTGTGAATATGGTGATACAGTTTTGATAACACTACATAGACGTGAAAATCATGATATTATTGATGAATGGTTTTATGAAATAAATGAACTAGCTAAAAATTATAGTGATTTGAAATTTGTATTACCTATGCACCCAAATCCAAATGTTCAAAAATATAGAAAAATATTAACAAATGTTGAAATTATAGAACCACTAGCTCATGATGAATTAATAAAATTATTAATTAAAACAAAATTAGTAATAACCGATAGTGGTGGGTTACAAGAAGAATGTTCTTTTTTTAATAAAAAATGTTTAGTTTGTAGAAAAATAACCGAAAGACCTGAGTCAATTGGATTAACAAGTTTTATGATTGACTCACCAAATGATTTATCAAATATGTTTAAAAAACATATTAATGATTTTAAAACATCTGGTAATTCACCTTTTGGTGATGGTAATGCAAGTAGTAAAATAAGTGAAATAATTAAGAATAAATACACAAGTGATGATATGGGTATTAATGATAGTGAAATTTGTTTATTAATTCCATCGTACAATAGGTACGATAAATTAGTTGAAACCCTAACAAATGTAAATGAGTATGAGGGGTTAAATGTTATAGTTTATAACGATGGGTCAAATGATGAAAGATATAAATCAATTGAAACCCAATTTAAAAATGTTAAAGTTGTACACAATGGTAAAAATAACGGTAAAATTGGTTATAACGATACAGCTAGAGCTTTATTAAGTGAAGCTCTATCCACCCTTCTC
>Ga0181356_1001188_pt1 | contig 11380 bp, 11 predicted proteins | sample Fa13VDMM110SN_FD_130104 | JGI IMG/M metagenome (GOLD analysis project Ga0181356, IMG submission 130104) | Freshwater viral communities from Lake Michigan, USA - Fa13.VD.MM110.S.N | ecosystem: Environmental > Aquatic > Freshwater > Lake | place: USA: Michigan | collected 2013-09-24 | reverse complement strand
TTCCAATATTATATTCCAATCACGGGAAAAGAAAAAATATGAAAAATAGAGAAATAATAATGAGAAGGTTGGAAAGGGCAGAGGGGGAGATTGAAAAACTACATTTCTTTTTGAATCGTGGTGGTTCAAGAGAACAAGTAGAAGAAGTACTAATTACAATGCGAGAATCTATTAGTGATGCTAAAGCATTTGTACAACAGGAACCTTTAGGTCCCGGAGAAATTAACCAATATTAATTTATGAATTTAACAGCAGAACAAATCCAACAAAATTGGATAAGGATGATGGGTTTTATTGAAGACCACATTTCGGAACCTCGTAAGACCAAATTAATTGAATTTTATGAAAAATATAATGAGCGTTTGATGTTAATGCCTGCTGCTCATAAAAAGGAATACCACAATGCTTTTCCTGGGGGGTATGTAGAACACGTTAACCGAGTTATTACTTGCGCTCTTCATCTCCATGAATTGTGGGTTTCAATGGGTGCTGATACTACAACTTACACTAAAGAAGAATTAGTATTTTCGGCTCTGAATCATGATTTAGGTAAAATGGGAGATGAGGAAAATGAATCATATATACCCCAGACTGATAATTGGAGACGTGAAAAATTAGGTGAGGACTATATGTTTAATACTAAAGTTCCATTTGCTTCTGTTCCCGACCGAAGTTTATTCTTACTCCAATCTCATGGTATCCAGTATACATTTAATGAAATGATTACTATTCAGACACATGATGGTTTATATGATGAGGCAAATAAGAAATATTTAATGACTTATCTCCCAGAACAAAAACCACGTACATCATTACCTTTTATTGTACATCAAGCGGATTTAATGGCTGCTAGGATTGAGTTTGAAAGAGAATGGTTACCTAAATTACAGGGTAGCGTGGAGACCAAAAAGAAACCATTTACATTAGGTAATAATAAATCAGCTCCAGCTACTTCTGCTACCAAATCTAAAGCATTGGGTAGTGTAAAGAGTGAAGGGCTTAAAAACCTATTAGACAACTTATGATATTAATAATTATTATTCTTTCTATATTGGTCGTGACTCTTGGATTCACGACCTTTAATCTTCTTAAAAAGAATGAAAAACAAGAAGATATTTTAGCCGGTTATATGACCTACTTAAACAAAATTTCAGATACTATAGAAATGTCCGAAAAGAAACTAATGGAAGTAGATGCTAAAGGTAGCTTTAAATCCGATGATGAAGTAGGATTTTTCTTTGAACAAATTAAAACTATTCAAACAGCATTAAATTCTTTCGTTATTAAAAATATCACAAAATAATGGAAGAGGTTGTTGTAAAAAAGAAAAAGAAGGGAATACAATACTTTACTCAAGATACTGAGGATGCTATTGTATTATATAATAATACTACTGATTTTGAATTAAAAAGTAGAATCTATCACGATAGAATCCATTATGCTTTTTTTAAACTTACCGAAAATATTATTCACACATTTAAATTTTATTATACTGAAGTGAGTAATATTGAGGATTTACAACACGAGGTAATTACTTTTCTCTTATCTAAAATTCATTTATTTAATCCAGAAAGAGGAGCTAAAGCATATTCCTACTTTGGAACTATAGCTAAACGTTACTTAATATTATCAAATCAGAAAAATTATAAAAAACGTATTGATACTGTTGGTTTAGATACTCTAGAGGAAGACGAAGAACATTCATACACCATTGATGATTCATCGCATGATGAACGTCTATCAATGTTTATAGATGAATTCTCCGATTATTGCACCAAGAATATTTATACTTTATTTCCCAAAGAATATGACGCTCAAATTGCGGATGCTATTTTAGAATTATTTCGTAAACGAGAACATTTAGATATTTTTAATAAAAAAGCACTTTATATCTATATCCGTGAAATCGTAGATGTTAAAACTCCTAAGATTACTAAAATAGCTAATCAACTCTATGATATTTTTAAAGAAGGTTATATATTTTATTTGGAACACGGATATACAAAGTTTTAGTTTTCATATTTATAAGAAACTAAATGTATATTTATGTCACAATTTGATAACATAATTTTTAAAAATAAAAAATTCTCTGATGTTTTAGAGGAAATCTATAATAATCAAAAGAAAAAAGATCAACAGGTTACCGCTTTAATTTCTGAGTTGAAACCATTAATTTCTGATATTGGGGATGCTACTTTGGTAGTTCCTTTAATTAAAGAATATATGGAAATTAGTGTTAAAAACGATGATATTTTAATTAAGATGGCTGCTTTAGCTCAACGTGCTATGGCTACTACTACATCTGATGGTCAATTAACAATTTCTGATGAAGAAAAAGAGCAATTACTTGCGGCTATGAACGAATTAAAAGGAGATAAATAATGGCTCAATATGGATTTTCAGCACTCAACCAACAATTAAATGCTAATATTAATAATGGATTTGAGGTTTCTAATGCTCAAATCCAAGCTAATTCAATTAGAGCTGTAAGAGTATTAAATATTATTTTAGATGAAACTCACCCAAGATTTAAAGAATTAGGGGAATGGAATGGTTTAGGAATTATTGAATATGAGGACATAATTAATCCTTTACCATCACCATCATTACCTATAGCTAGACCTTTAACGGGTAACTTTAAAAATTTACCATTAATAAATGAGGTTGTTTACTTAATTACTCTTCCTAATACTGAAATTGAATCTATATCTTCAAATACTATTGAATATTATATTAATATAGTTTCTCTTTGGAATCATCCCCACCATAATGCTTTCCCTACTTTTCCAAATACATTACCCCCAACTCAACAAAAAGATTATATTCAAACGGAAGCAGGTAATGTTAGAAGAGTAACAGACCAATCTACAGAAATATTTTTAGGTAAAACATTTAAAGAAAGATCAAACATTCATCCAATCTTACCTTTTGAAGGTAATATGATTTATGAAGGTAGATGGGGTAATAGTATTAGAATTGGTTCAACTGTTAAAGATTCACCTAATAACTGGTCAACAGTTGGAGAAGATGGAGATCCAATTTTAATTATTAGAAATGGCCAAGGTATTCAAACAGAAGAAGGTTGGATTCCAACAGTAGAAGATATTAATAACGATGATTCTTCTATTTATTCTACAAGTACTCAAAAAATACCCTTAAAAGCTTCTAGTACTAATTATGATAGCTACAAAACAGCACCAACATCCCCCGATCAATATGCTGGAAAGCAAATTATAATTAATTCAGGTCGTTTAGTATTTAACTCAACAACAGATCATATCCTACTAAGCTCAGCACAAACTATAGGATTTAATGCTGTTAAAGGATTTAATTTTGATACTAAAGCTAATTTTGTGGTTGGAGCTCCTTCTATTAAATTAGGTTCTAAAAATGCTACTGAACCTTTATTATTAGGAAATCAAACGGTTAATTTATTAAATCAACTTATAGTAAATTTACAAGCATTTATGACTATTTGCTCAACATTAGTTTCAACTCCACCTGGTACTCCTTTAGGACCTTTAAATATTGTAGCAGGTCAAATGTCAACGATATTAAATGGTTTACAACAAAATTTAAATAGTATTAAATCTAAAAATAACTTTACTGTCTAATGGCAAATATACAAGATATTGATGTAGAAGCACTTTTAAAATCTATTCCTGACAGTTTAAAACCTCAAGGTTCGGCTAAATTAGGTAATATAATTTATGATAAGGGTAAAGTTATTCAACAACTTTTAAATCCTATTGCTACTAAATTATTAGAAAATGCAACCTTACCAGGTGGGGTTTGTGTTCCACAAGTAACCTTAGATAGATTAATTTTAGAAAGAAATGCTTTAGTAGGACAATTAAATTCTATTGGGACAAATTTAGATACAATAACTAAATCAATTACAGGATTAAATACTTATTTTAATTTAGTAGTAGCAGTTATTAATACTATATCAATTGCTAAAACAGTAGTATCAACTGCAGCTAAAATAGTTCCTATCATTCCAGGAGCTGTACCTGCTGCTTTAAGTGATTTAGAAGATGCTAAAAATAAATTAGTATTTACTAATACAGGAACTTCTAAATTAGATAAAATTCAATCATCAATTACAACCTCTGCTATTTCAATATCTTTAGTTAATGGATATATTTTAAGTATAGTAAATGTATTAAATTCATTAGATAATATTTTAACAAAATGTAGTCCTAATTCAACCTACATTCCTATTTCTAAAGGAATAAATGATAGTGCGGATGCTCAAAGACAAGCAGAAGCTACTATAAATCAAACTACATATAACGGATTTATTATTGAAATAGAAGAAGTACCTTATACACCCACAGTAAAACGTAGAAGGGCACTTGGTAAAAATCAACAAGGTATTGTTTTAATACAAACTGAATTATCATTTACTACCAATCCCCAAACATTAATCAATGAATTAAAAACAATTATTGATAGAGATAATTTAAAAGCTTATTAACTTAATATTTATAAACAATGAAACCATCAGATTTTAAAAAAATTATCAAAGAAGCAGTAAAGGAAGCTATTCAAGAAGAATTGAAAGATATTCTATTGGAAGCTGTTCGTGCTCCTAAGACAATTGTTACGGAGTCAGTTAGAGACACTTATGCTCAACCTCACTTGTCAAAACCAAAACAATTAACACCTCAAGAAAGACAAGCAATGTTTGGTAATATCTTAGAAGATATGCAAGGTGGTGGAGCAGCAACCACAGCATACAATGGAACTTTTCAACCACAAGGTCCTGTAGATGCTGTTAATGGTGCTTTACCTGAAGGTAGTGTAGGATTAGATCAAATTATGGCTTTAATGGGTGGTAAATAATGGCATTTGGAGCTAAAAAAATATTTCCTATAGATACGGTACCTTCGGTTGCTGTTGGGGTTGATATTCCTTTTAATGCTCCTGCTGTTTTTAAATCAAATTATACTACTCAAGCTTCTATCAAAAATAATTTAATTAATTTCTTTTTAACAAATAAAAATGAAAGATATTTAAATCCAACATTTGGTGGAGATTTAAGAGCATTTATTTTCCAACAGATTACAGAAGGGAATACTGAATACTTAAAACAAGATATTCAATCTCAATTATCTACATATTTTCCGAATGTACTTATTGGAAGTTTAGGAATTGATTCATTCCCTGATATTAATCAAATTAATGTAGTTTTAAAATATAGTATAAAAGACACTGGATTAACTGACGAAATACAATTAGCATTTATATAATGGCTACTAAAAAAAGAAATATAACCTATATTAATAAGGACTTTAGTGAACTAAGAGCTAGTTTGATTGACTATGCTAGAACTTATTTTCCAACAACTTATAACGATTTTACCCCATCATCACCTGGTATGATGTTTATGGAAATGGCCGCCTATGTAGGTGATGTTTTATCATTTTATTTAGATAACCAAATCCAAGAAAACTATCTCCAATATGCTCGTCAGACAAATAACTTATATGAGTTGGCTTATATGTTTGGTTACAAACCAAATGTAACTCAAGTTGCTTCTGCTCCTATTGATTTTTACCAACAAGTACCAGCAAAACTTTCCGGTTCTACTTACATTCCAGACTTTGATTATTCTTTATTTATTAATCAAAATGCTGTAATTACTTCAACAAGTAATAGTAATGTTTCTTTTTTAGTAGAAGAACCTGTAGATTTTTCAGTTTCTAGTTCTGGTGATCCTACTGAAATTTCTATATACTCAGTAAGTGGAGCTAACCCAACGTATTTCTTATTAAAGAAAACAAGAAAAGCATCCTCCGCTGTTGTTAGTACAACCACTTTTGCTTTTGGTGCTCCTGTACCTTTTTCTACAGTAGAAATAACAGGCGAAAAACTTGTAGGTATTTTAGATATTACTGATCAAACTACAGGAGATAAATGGTATGAAGTAGATTATTTGGCTCAAGAAACAGTATTTGATTCTATAAAAAATACAAACACAAACGATCCTAATTTATCTCAATATTCTGGAGATACTCCATATATTTTACAATTAAAACAAGTTCAAAGAAGATTTGCTACTCGTTTCTTAGATTCAACAACTCTTCAACTTCAATTTGGTTCAGGAACAACAGCAGATAATGATGCTGAAATTATTCCTAACCCAAATAACGTAGGTTTAGGTTTACCTTTTGGACAAAGTAAATTAACAACAGCATTTTCTCCATCTAATTTTATATTTACAAATACTTATGGTATTGCCCCTTCAAATACAACTTTAGTAGTTAGATATTTGACTGGTGGTGGAGTAGCAGCAAACGTATCTGCTAATGATTTAACTAACATAACAGGAAATATTCAATTCCTAAATAGTAATTTAGATTCAAGTACAGCAAATACTATCTTTAACTCATTAGCAGTTACTAACCCAGAAGCAGCTGATGGTGGAGGAGATGGAGATACGATTGAAGAAATTAGACAAAATGCTTCTGCTAACTTTGCTTCTCAATTACGTAACGTAACACAAGATGATTATTTAGTAAGAACATTATCTATGCCTGCTAAATATGGTGTAGTATCAAAAGCATATATTGAACCTACAAAAGCACAATCAATATCAGCAGGTGAATCTCAGTCAGTATTAGACTTGTATGTGTTGTCATATAACGTAAACAATCGTTTAACCACAGCATCTCCCGCTTTAAAACAAAATATTACTACATACTTATCTCAATATAGAATGGTTAATGATTCTGTTAATATTAAAGATGCTTTTATCATTAATATAGGAGTTAATTTTAGTATTATAGTTTTACCTAATTTTAATAGTAATGATATTTTAACAAGATGTATTACAGCTTTAAAAGATTATTTTGCTATTGATAAATGGGCTATTAATGAACCTATTGTTTTAAGAGATCTTTATATTTTGTTAGATGCTATTGAAGGAGTTCAAACAGTACAAAATATAACTATTACTAATTTAGTAGGAGAAAATTTAGGATACAGTAGATACGCTTATGATATATCAGCGGCAACACAAAATAATGTAATTTATCCTTCTTTAGATCCTAGTATTTTTGAAGTTAAATATCCAAACCAAGATATCCAAGGAAGGGTAGTAAATTTATAATAAAATGGCAGTATTAAAAATATTCCCCGAAAAAGACGCTACATTATATTCATTATTCCCTAATATGAATACAGGGTTAGATGAAATAGTAGAAGCAACTCTTACAACCTTTGCTTATTCAAATCCCTCTCCTCAAACTAGTAGATTTTTAGTTCAATTTTCTAATAATGATTTAGCTTCAGCTATTGATTTAATACCTGATGCTTTATTTAACTTAGGATCTACAACTTCTACAGGAAGTTGGAATGCTAAATTACAATGCTTTATAGCTACGGCTACTGGTTTATCCACAACAACTACTGTTGAATGTTTTCCTGTAGCTCAAAACTGGGATATGGGAACAGGACGTTATTTAGATGATCCTATTTCAACAGATGGATGTAGTTGGATATGGGCAGACTTCTCAGGAAGCACAGCATGGACAATTCCACCATCTAGTGGTGCTACTTCTTCGTTTACTTCATCTGTACCTACTGGAGGTGGAACTTGGTATACTGGTTCTCAATATACTTCTTCTGTAACTTTTTCTTATAGAACAGATAAAGATATTAATTTAGATGTAACTAATACTGTTAAGGCATGGGCTACTGGTTCAGGTACAGTCCCAGCTACTAAACTTGTAAATTATGGGTTTTTATTAAAACAAAATTTAGAATTTGTATATAATAAAAATTATCAACCTGAATTAAAATATTTTTCAGTTGATACAAATACAATATATCCACCTGCTTTACAAATTAGTTGGAATGATTTTGCATTCATTACAGGTTCTTCCACTCAAACTATTTTAAATACATTACCTGCTACTGTTACTGTAGCTCAAAATCCCGGAGTATTTTATAGTGAAAGTATTAACAGATTCAGAATAAACGCCCGCCCAGAATTTCCAATTCAAGTATGGCAAACTTCTTCTGTTTATTTAAATAATTTTTACTTACCTACAGCATCGTATTATGCTATTAAAGATTTAGAAACAAACGAATATATCATAGATTTTGATACTACTTATACTAAATTAAGTGCTGATGCTTCTTCTAGTTATTTTGATTTATATATGAATTTTCTCCAACCAGAAAGATATTATACTATTTTAATTCAAAGCACTATAGGTGGTTCAACGGTTGTATTTAATGATCAATATTACTTTAAGGTAATTAATGGGTAATGGAAGAACAAATAATATTAAATAAAACAGTTTATGATAAAAATCAATACCAAAAGGTAATTGATACTTCCTTTACTCAATTAATTAATATTACTTCTTCTCTTACTTCATCTTTACCATCAATATCAGTAGATCAGTTTTTTCAATATTATCAAGATTTATTTTTTCAAATACCTAAACTTGGAGATATAAATTCCCATCAATATCTTGTAGTAACAAGTGGAGCATATATTGGCTCTACTACACCTACAGACGATACTATTCAAGCATTAATTGAGGAAGTAACTCAATTAAGACAAGAAAATTTAGATTTACAACAACAAATAATCTCAGGAAGTATATAATGGCTGAAATAGTTAACATAACCCCCATAAACCCATTCACATTCGAACTACAGGAGTATTCAAACTCTGATAGTTCTCTTATTACTTCTTTTAATATAGATACAACATTTAATTCTCAAACGGATTACTTAGAATATTTTATTTATGATTTAAATGGTAATATTTTAGTTCAAAATGTTAGTGGGTATCCTGGATATAAATTAATAAATAATAATGTTGTTTTAAACCCAGAAACTGATTTAAAGGCATTTGGTTATACTGAAGGACAATATAATACTTTATATAATTTTTTAAGTCCTAAATTAAGTTCTAACAACTTTAATCCATACTTTATTTCAGAAATAAGTTCAGATAGAACAGAAGTTAGATTGGATACAACATCTATTCCTAATGCTTTAGTAATATCTTCTTCTTTAGAATTAATTTCTAATATTCAAAATACAACAGGGAGTTATTATGATTTTTATTTAGATTTTGGGGATAACAATTTAGTTATTGCTGTCAATGCTTTATTAGATACAACAGATACTAATAATCCTACAGTATTAATTAAATTATATGAACCTTTACCTCAACAATTTACAACAACTTCTCAATGTTGGGTAGTAACTCAAGTATCAGAACCTGTTGCTTACAATATTAATATTACTCAGACATTCGATGTTTTAGATAATAATATTCAATTAAAAGGTCCTAATACAAATTTAAATGTTACGGATCAATACAATAATGCTACTTCTTACACTAATTTTAATTCATTATCAGGAACACCTTCTAACCAAGGATCAGGTAGTTTAAGATATCAATTAAATAGTTTGTTAGTTAAAAGAGGAGTAGAGGTTAATGTTGATTATTCTAGTTATTCTAATTTTATTCATTTTTCTTCGGCTCAAACCCGTTTAGAAAATTTTTATTATAAGTTAGGATTAATAGAACAATACAATTACAGTGCTAGTTATTCAACGGGTATTACTTCTAATTACTATGTTTCTCAAAGTAATAATATATGGCAGGATAAAATAGATGCTATTATTACTACCTTTGATGATTACGAATATTACTTATATTATACATCAGGATCTACAAGTTGGCCTAAAACATCATCAACTCCTCCTTATGTGAATTATTCAACAAGTTCGGTTCAAGGAAATAACTGGTTTATATCTCAATCTATTATTGCTGAGGATTATGATTTAGAAAATAATAATGCTTTAGTATTAGCTATTCCTTCTTACTTATTAGAGGATCCAAATAATGCTAATTTTGAGTTGTTTGTAGAAATGGTTGGACAATTATTTGATAACATCTTTATATATATTCAAAGTGTTACAACTAAAGCAGATAATGATAACCGATTAACTTATGGTGCTCCTAAAGATTTAGTAGCAGATATTTTACGAGATTTAGGTATTAAAATATATCAAAATAATTTTTCATCTAATGACCTTTATCAAGCATTAATTGGTATTACCCCTTCAGGTAGTTTATATAATTTACCTTTTACAACAGGTTCATTACCAGTTCCTGCTAATTCAGGTTTAGAATATATTACAACTTATGTTACTGCCTCATCAACCAGTTCATTAATTCCTACTTCAGATCTTAATGATTCTATATATAAAAGAATATACAATAGTGTTCCTTATATTTTAAAGAAAAAAGGTAGTGTTGCTGGTTTACGAGCTTTAATTACTTTATTTGGAGTTCCTGATACTATTATTCGTATTAATGAATTTGGAGGTAAAGATAGAAACCCAAATACATACGATAATTGGGAAGATACTTACAATTATGCTTTTTACACAAGTGGATCATCTTATATTAGTTCTTCCTTTACTTTAAATTCAAGTTGGGCAGCTTCTAATAATAAACCCCAATCAGTTGAATTTAGATTTAGAACAGACGGTTTACCTTATAATACTGGAAGTATTGCTTCTCAAAGTTTATGGGTAACTGATCAAAATGTTAAATTAGTATTAAAATACACAGGTTCAGGATATAATAGTGGTTCTTATTTAGGACAACCTGTTAATCCTTATAACCAATTTGCTAAATTAGATTTAATACCTGATCCAACCTCTCCCCAATCATCAGCAAGTGTTTATTTACCTTTTTATAATGGTGGATGGTGGTCTGTTTTAGTAAATAAACAAGGAACCAATTACACATTATATGCTAAGGATAAAAATTATAATGGTGAGGATGGAAATACTATAGGATGGCAAGCCTCTTCATCTATAGATCCTTTTACCGCAGATCCTTGGAATAATAGTACTAAATCATTTTTTGGTATTTCATCTTCATTATCCGGTAAGATATTTTCAGGTTCATTTCAAGAAATTAGATATTATAAATCAGCTTTATCTGAAAGTAATTTTGATGCTTATGTGATGAATCCTTACTCAATTGAGTCAAGTGAAAATTTAGCATTTAGAGCTACCTTAGGAGGTGAATTATATACGGCTTCTGTTTCTGTTCACCCAAAAGTAACAGGATCTTGGGTTGCTACTTCTTCATTTGTTGGAACTAGTAATTTTTATCTAAGTGGAAGTTATGATTTTATTTCAAACCAAGAAGTATTTTACTTCGATCAAGTACCAGCAGGTATTCAAAACCCAATATCACAAAAAGTAAAACAACAAAATATTGTTTTACCTTATAGCAGTAGTGATTCTAATATCCCAAATGCTAATACATTATCTCCTTACCGCTCAATCCAACAATTTCCATCTATAAGTTCTAGTTATACTAGAG
>Ga0181356_1001186_pt1 | contig 11392 bp, 19 predicted proteins | sample Fa13VDMM110SN_FD_130104 | JGI IMG/M metagenome (GOLD analysis project Ga0181356, IMG submission 130104) | Freshwater viral communities from Lake Michigan, USA - Fa13.VD.MM110.S.N | ecosystem: Environmental > Aquatic > Freshwater > Lake | place: USA: Michigan | collected 2013-09-24 | reverse complement strand
TTCATAATTCTTATATCTCAATCCTGTCTTTTCGTGTAATTCAATAAAGCCATTTTTAGCCAATGATTTTAATGTGTTGAAATTTTTAACAATTTCATATTGCATTGGATTCATTTTATCTATGTTGATATAATTTTCCAAATCATTTACTCCACCACCCTCTGCGTATGTTTTAAAAAAATCAACTTTTTTTAATATATCTGTTGCAATTTTTTCAGTTAAAGGTTCTGAAATATAGATAATACCATTATATTTCTCAAAAGAAGTTCTATCTATATTTTTTTTAGTTGTTTCATTAGAAAAATATACCATTGTTTGTTGATTTGGAATAGAAAATCCTATTTTTATTTCATCATCACTTGCTTTTACAGAATATGGTTTTAAGTTAGTATAACCATCTAAATTTATGTTTTTTGAATTTCCAAGATAAACTACATCTCCACTATCTTCACTTTCACTTCTTGTTTTATTATATAATAAACCTATTGATTTTGTCATTCCAACTCCACCACCATCAGCGTATGTTTTTTTAGCAATGAACTTTTCACCTTCGGGTGTAAGGTCGCTAAATGTAACTTGGTCTTGGGTTAATTTAAACGTATCTCTTAAATCCTTAATCATATAAGACATAATACCCTTTTTCTTTTTGGTAGGGTTTACTGACATCATATCAATATACAATTCTTTTTTACCTTCTTTTTCAATTAAATATGCCTTGATTACACCTAATAAATGCTCTGAACCTTTGTGGGTTTTTTGGAACTTTTTAGTCCATATTTTTTTCAATGGTGGGATATATCCACTTTGCCAAGCCATACTTCGTGAAGTGAAAGGGTACATTACATAATCGTATTCCTCACTATTTATTTTTTCACCACTATCCTCTACATCATAAAGCCATAAATATACCTGTCCTTTTGGTACAATAAAGTTCCCTTTTTTTTCGTGATACATTACCATTGAAGTTCCTGCATCATCAAAACCTGCTTCACCACCTTTTGCATATTCATTATCAACATCTAAATCTTCGGCACGATTTCCCATTTGGTAATCTAAATGATGATAAATATTATCTATACTATCAGATGAAACTGCTAATTTATCTTCTTGCCAAGACATTAATCTTGAACCACCTTGAATCATTTCAATTAAATCCTTTGAATATTTAGCAATGTGCAACAATTGTTTTTTAGGAATTTCTCCACCGCCTTTATATTTTTCCCAACCTTCTAAAGAATGTTTTACATCTGAAATATTTTGTTCGATGCGAGTTAATTTCATTTTAACCCATTCTTCTAAATCAGTATCGTCTTTAATCATTTTATCCAACTTGATAGCATACTCATATACTTGACCAAGATTGATTAAAGCCATTTTTTCATCATAATCATAAATATCGGTATTTGCCTTACCACCTTTTGCAAATTCTTCTACTACTCTTGAATCATCAACCCTTTTACCAATTCCTACGCTCGAACCTTTTAATACTTGAAATCTTGTATTTCCTTTAATATTTTGAATTAATGCTTTTGCATTTTCTAATCCTTCAACATCTTCGGCATATTCTTCATATCCTTCAATAGATACAACGGCACTATAAGTATTTAAGTCCTTAAATGCTACATCTATGTTTTCTTTTAATTGTTTTAAATCTAATCCACCTAATGATGCAAATGGATGATAGTTTAATTCAATTTTATTATCACCTACTTCAATAATTGTTTCTAACTCATCATTTTCAGTATAAATTCCTGCTAAAGACATTACTATTTCTCCGTTTTTGTAAAACGTCAAATTTGTATTATCCATTGCTTCTTCATAATTTATTATTCCTCTGACTTCATCAAAATCAACTTTTTTGGATAGTAATTTTATTTTTTCGAGTTCCTCTACTAATCCTAATTCAAAATCTCCTGCCGTTATCAATTCAAACTTAACATCTATGTTTTTACCAAAAAATAATTTCTCTAATGATTTTTTTCTATAATCATCCCATCCTTTGTCAATATAATCGGTTATAGCCATTAATTCAGCCAACGCAAGAGGTATATTACCATCCGAATAATTTAACCACCAACCTATTTCTTCACTTTCAGTAAAACCACCTTTTTTATCTACTTCACCTAATAAATCAAAATCTTCACTATCGTATTGACCTTTTTGTTTTAGATTTTCAATTACACTATCAACTCTTTTTAAATAAGCATTAATAAAGTCCTGTTTTGTTAGTTCATCTACTTTTACTCCACCCCCTTCGTTATATTTAGTTGCAGAAGATTCAGCATATCTACTTGCCAATGATTTTTTATTCATACGAATTGTATCGTGAACTAATTTAGAATTAAGTGAACTCGAAACATTTCTGTTTTTGTATTTGAAGTTGTATCTCAAATCTTTTTCAACAATACTATCTGTATCAACGGCATATCCTGTGATATATTCAATCGCTTTTGCAACCAAGTGCTTATCATCGGTAGAACCACCATCTGCATAACTATCTTGTTGCCCTTTTATAAATTCCTTATAGAAATATCTTTTTAAATCAGACATATTTTTTAATCTATTTCGATATTGAGCGTCTTGCGTGGAATAACCATCTTCGAATTTGATGACATTTCCATCTTCCATCCATTCTTGAAATTGTTCTTGCCAAAAATCATCTTTTGACCATTCAGAATATGTAACACCACCATTAGCGTAATTATCATCTGCGAATTGGATTTTAAATTGTTTTGCCATAATTTTATTTTTTGGAATCCACATTTTTATTAAATAAAAACAAATATATTGACTTTTACGATAGTATCATATATTTTGACTATCATTATATCATTGTTGATAAGTTTGTTTCATTAGTGACTTGTTTATATCAGATTTATAATTATCTTTGCTAATAATTAAAAGTAATGCTATGACTAAAAAGAAAAAAAGAATTTCAAATGACAAGGGTTTTCCAATTGATGAAAGACCCGTTATTTTTAACGTAAAAGATTCGATAGATATTAATTACGTTGGTAGATACATTGAGAACGAATGTATGTTTATGCTTTCTCTTAATGATACGCAATCAGATTTCATATCTGAAAAAGAAATTAATGAATGGTGGTATATTACCGAACATCCAATAGTTTTAGAAGAAGTTCTAAATGAGAAGTATTTAAAGAAGGTGAAAATCAATAAGGATAAACCTAAATACAAACGAAAAGTAGATGATTCTGAAAACAAAACGGATTTTAATCCTACTGCTACGCAGACATTTTCAATACCGAGAAATAACCTTAATACTCAACCACCCCTACCTCCATTTTTAAGGGATTTTGTTAAAAACATTGAACAACAAGTAGGATTTAATTTTCAAGAAGTAAATGTGCGTGTTTTAGGAGAAGATGATTTATCTGAATTACCAATAGAAGTTTTGCAACAAATACTTGACAAGGCAATAGCAGATGAAAATTATGAGTTGGCTACAAAAGTGAGTGATTTAATCAATAGTAAAAAATAGAAAATATGTTTGAATTTAGTGTAACCGAGCAACCTAATTCAATAGAAGAATTATTTGCCAAGAAATTTGAAAAATTAAATAAATACCCGATGAACAATGAAACATCGGAGATATTTGTGAAGTTGATTTTATCAAAAGATAGTCAATACGAAATACCCGATAACGAGAAACCTTTTTTATATAAAATGTTGGAGAATAGAATTTCAGTTGTCCACGATTATGAAGTTGATGATAGGGTTCTTTTATTTCTTTCGTTCACTTGCCCATCAGCAGGTGTTGGAGTGATGTATTGTTGGTATCTTCAATATGAAGCAAGGAAGCGTGGTGTTGATAAAATTACTTTTGAAATTTTTGCTGATATTTTTGGTTCGGGTTTTCCATCCGAAGATTCCTTACATAAACTTTGGGATGAACAAAAAGTAAAAAGGCAGGAAATGGGTTCTGATAATTTATTGGATTACCCAAAAGCAGGATTATCATTATATAAAGATTATAAAGATGACACCATTTGATGAAATAGCAATTGAGTTTATTTGGATGTTGATTGGAGTGATGTTAATATTGTTTTATTTACTAAATAGAGGTGATGATTAAATGTGAGGTTTTTTATGATAGTGAATCACTTAAAAAAGATTTGCGATTAAAGAGAATAATTGAGTGTGAATTAAGTATGGATGAATGTTCGAAAAATATAGGAATATCAAAAGCAACTTTGTCAAGGATTGAAAATGGAAGTATGCCCGATTTATTGACATTTTTGAAAATTGTTAAATGGTTGGATAAGGATATTAAAGAATATGTAAAATTATAGAAGTATGAATAATGAATTGACTACGCTAAATGCGTTAGAAAAATTAGTTATAGAGCATAAAAAAAAGTCATTGGATTTATCAAAATCTCGAATTGTTAAAAATCTTATTTCTTCTAATTTTAATAGCATTTTGAAAATTATTGATGGATTAAAAGATGCTGAAAAAGAGCAATCACGACTTGATTGGAAAGCAGGTTATATAGATTGTTGTCTTGATTGTGCCGAGTTCTTCGGAAACGACAGACAAGATTCTTTTCCAAAAGAAACAGAAATGGAAGTAATTGAAAGTTTATCGTATGATTTTGTAAATAAAAAAAATGAGAAATAATAGTTTATTAGTGGACTTTATAGATTGTCTTTCAATTTTAGGAATTTTTTTAGATAAAATAGATGATTCGAATATCCCTACTCAAAAGGATGAAATTGAAGATTTAGGATATGCCGTTGTAATAGATGATGAAGGAAATGAGATTAAAAATTACTGAAATATATTTATCGTTTCAGTATTATAATTTCCATCATTATTTACGCTTTTAATTTGATTTGGCTCAAACGCAACATATTGGTCGTAGTGATTTGATTTAATGATTATACCATCATACCCCCTTGCTTTTAAATCTTCACAATACGGCTTACTTACGTCAATAAAAACAAGTGTTTGTCCAAGCATATCGTGAGGTTGATTATTGAAGTCATAAATGTAAAACGGATTTACCATTTTTAGAAAAACATAATACTCCATTCCATCGCCAATATAGGATATACTTTGTGAATAATGAGCATTAACAAAGAAAAAACCATAATCGGTATTGTAGGGATTTTTTTCTATATCATTTAAACGAAATTCACTAAATAATTCTTTACATCTTGATTTGTGATACATAATCATTGGATTATTATTGGTATCAACTATTTTACTTTCACCGAACCACTTATAGAAATTGTCGTTCCAATTAGGGATAATATTAAACATTGCGTGTTAAACTTTTTTGAAGGTTATCGTAATAAATATATATGGCTTCTGTAATCGTGTCGTAATTAGATATATGTTGAATTAATCTTTGAGAGTAATCTAAATCTTCCGCAAAACTTATTTCTTGAAATTTAACCCAACTTGCCTTAATTTTTAAGTGTGGGCATAAATGGAGATGATTTGTTCTAAAAATTACCTCATTTGTTTCAACATTATCAATATACAAACTTGGTTGAATTTCTTTATATTTTACACCATTAACGATGTGGTCAATACGAATGATTAAAATATCTTTTGTTAAATTTTGTAGGATAAGATTAAAATAATTTTCAGCAATAAAGTCATCATCATCAATAAAGCATATATATTCTCCATTCGCTTTATCAATTAAGACATTTCTTTTTGTTCCTACGGACATTGTTCCGTTATCTTTTTCGACCAATATCTCAACTATATTATCTGCGTAATTGGAACATATTTGATTATTCAATTCGTGAATTAATTTGTTTAGTGATTCTTGTCTTTCATCATTTTCTACTGAACATATTAGTATTGACAATTTTATATTGTTATTTGCCATTCGTCTTTAATTTTTTGATTTACAATTTTAAGACAATTTACATTATCAAATTCATCTGCATCAGAAAGATTTATCAATTGCCACGCTCCCGAAATAAGTCGGTCTTGTAAATATGGTTGTTCTTTAAATAAATTAAGGTAGTTTTTATCAAATCCCATTATACCACCCCTACCTGTGCCACTACGCATTATATCTAAACAATCTACATCGTGAATAATATCATTTAAAACTGATTTCTCATATTTATTGATAAACAATTCTTTTGCATTATTGACAATTTTCTTGTCCACCTTAATTTCATTAAAAAGATAATTAACATATATTTCATAAGATTGGTTTTCCCAAACATCTTCTAACTCACCTTGACGACCAATATCGTGAAATGCAATAGCAATATATAGTTTCAACTTTTCCTTATTATCTTGTATGCCTAAAAATTTACAATACCAATCAGCGTAAACAATACATCTTGAAATATGTCTATGGCAATGTATTCTTGCTAATCCGTATTTGTTTTGTTGCTTTTCTATTTTATCTGCAATAGCAGGATAGTAGGATTTTATAAATTGTTCTAACATTATCTTAATTGTTAATAAATTGTTTCATTAAATAATTTTTACAAATATAATCATTTACAAAATATTTTATATATTTGTCAATATTAAAAATGCTATGACAAATCACTTATCCAATAGTTCAAGGTTGAGGGATATTATTTCTGAAAATAATATTTCACTTGACTTCCTTAAATCTCAATTGCAAAATGAGTTATATCATAATACAGAATTTAACTACAAAAATCTGTTTTATAGATTCCATTCTTTAGATTTATATGCTTTCGATAACTTTTTTCATCTACTTCAAAAAAAGGAGGATGAACTATTATTTGAGTTTGGCGAAAAGGCAATCATAAAATTAAAAGTATTTCTTGAAAAACACAATTGTTATATTGGAATGTTTAGCGATTTCCATAATGCTCATTTATATGGTTTAACAAGTGAAAAAATAAGAATAAAAGATTTGACAAACGATGAAAAAACATTGTCATTAGTGCTGATTAAATGTTTGGTAAACGAATATGCAAATGATATGGAATTGGGTAGAGAAATTCGTAGAGTATTTAATCAAGTAAAATCCTAATGATTCTAAACACATTTATTAAGACCCAAAAACTTGTATTGACTAAAACTCAAAAAAGTTGGTTAGGTAGAAATATAGTACGTTGCTTCCTTTCAAAGCATCCTAATGTGGAAATCAAAAAAGTAAAGATTTCTGAAAATGGATGTAAAATGGAAGTAATTGATTATCCAAAAGAATTTTTGCAATCAGATGATGTAAATAAAATAATTAAACGATTTATTAAAAAGAATGTAAAATCCAATATCAATAAATAAACTAATAGTTATGAGTTACATAGAAGGGAATTTTTTTCCAATGAAAGTGTTTTTGAGAAATGAGTATTTATACCAATTTGAAAAAGGAAAAGGTGAATTTACGGAAGGCGTTTTAATAAGCGTAAGGTGTATGGCAGGTCAAGTTGCTTTATTTCAAGTTCTATTAAATAATGGAGTGTTAAGAGATAAATTACCAAGTCACGCTTTTTTAACTATCCCCGAAATACCAAAAGACGATTTACCATTTCATTATTTACAGATATGGAATTGCTTTTCAAGTAATTTCACGTTACTTACGCTGAACTATTTATACGATACAAGGGTAAGTGTATTTATGAAGGATAAAAAGTGGCACGAAGGCAGTTATTATGCTACAATTAATTGGGCAGAGAATAATCAAGATTGTGATTTAACTTTGGCACAAGACCCTATGGAACACAAAAGTCATCATATTATTTTATTGGACAATGGTCAAATAGCACTACAACCAAATAATAGAATAAAGTGGGGTGAGCCAAGTTTTGTAACTAAACCATTTCCCGAAAACCCCGACTTTTTAGTTAATAAAGAGTGGTTTAATTCAGAGGGATTTGAAAAATGGGAAACAGAAGATAGCCAAAGATATTTTTACGGAGATAATTCGTCAGAAAATAAAGTAAGTGATAATAAATAGTAACTAATAAAAACCAAATAAAATGAATAGTGTATTTTCAGTTAGCGTAAAGTATCTAAAATTAGTCGAAGGTGGCGAAGGGTACAAAAAAATGAATGAAGTATTTTTAGTAAATGCAGTTTCTTACACCGATGTAGAAGCCAAGATTACGGAAGAAATGCAGATGCGTACAAAAGAAGAATTTTTTATTACAAGCATTAAGCGAGAAAAATATTCTTATGTATTGACAAATGATGAAGATGGTGGATATTTCTTCAATGCCGTTGTTTCTTATTCTTCATTAGACGATGATGGTGAGAACCAAAAGAAAATTACGATGAATATGTGTGTAGAAACTTCCCACATAGACAAAGTAAGTGAAATCGTTGCAAAAGTATTGGAAGATTCCGTTGATTTTTCCTTGAAGAAAGTAATTGAAACTAAAATCATTTATGTCATTCAGTAATGAATGAAATTGAAACGTATTTAAAAGAATTGATGGGCGATTTCTGTAAAAAGGTTTCGCCCATTAATGATTCAAGAAAGTTTACATTTTCTTATTACAGAAACCTGTATGATTATCCAACAATACAGATGGTAATAAAATCCCCATTAATATACGATGAGTACATAGACAGATATATTCTTAAAGAAAATAGTGTGTTTTTGTTCTTCCTGTATGATTTAGAAACCGATATGATAATCGGAGAAATACAGGAAATAGATTTTGATGAGAATTGGCAAGAAGAACTATCTTTCAGCGTGTATGATGCAGAAAATAAGGTGCAGAAATACATCTGCCCTTCCTGTGAGTTTTGGCTTGTTCAAAGAGAGAATAAATATGGACACAAATTTTTAGGATGTTGTGGTTATCCCGAATGTGATTTCAGTTGCGAAATAGATAATTTATGAATTTGATTTTTTAAATTCAATTTCGTGTTTTAAACCTTCTATTGCTGATTTCACTTCATCAATAACTTTTTGTTCACCATATTCAAGTGTTCCTTGTTTCTTTTTATAGTAATCCCATACAATAACGGCAGTTACAGAAGATAAAACTCCTATTATAAAACCCTTAAACGCATCACTTTTCGTAAATGACATAATTAATCTTTTTGAATTATACTATTTTTTAGAATATCCACCAATTTAGAATACAATTTCTTTTCACCATAGTTAAGAGCAGATTGCTCCTTATCTAAAATAGTTACCAAGTAATCATTTTCTTTTTTAGATATGACATCCATATATTCATTTACAAATCTTTGTTGTTGAATTTCTGAATAGTTAAGAGATTTATTAAAATGAGCAACCATTTTTTTAGCATCTTCTTCGGATGCGTTTTCTCCACCTGCCAAATGGGATAAATCTTTTTTGGTTTTAGATTCTACATAACTCTTTATTTTTTCAGAGTTATAACCTGCATAACCTCCAACACCAACAAGAACTAAACTACCCAACAATCCTGTACCGAATATCCTTGAAAATACAAATCCACTCGCAGAACCAATTAAGGCATACTTTTCTTGTTCGGTAAGATTCATTTGATTAATCGTTAAAATGATATGTAATAGTCATTCCTTCAATTTTATCAATAACTGCATTACGCTTTTTCAATCCTTTTTTGTGCTTGTTGAAAGCGATTTTATTCGTGTGTACACGAACATATTGTTTTGACTTTGCCATATTTTTTATTTTTAAGAGTTAGCCGTTGTATCTTCGGTTTTTGGAGTAGTGTTTGTAGAAGTTGGTGTGTTTCCATCTGTTTTAGGTTGAGGAATTACCGAAGTAACTACATTGCCTACCAAATGACCTGCAATACTTCCTAAAACGAAGAATCCTGCATAACCCCAAAATCCTTTCTTTTTACTAAATGCGTAGTATAAACCGCCTAAAGCACCCACACTCGCCAATACCATTGTTGTTGTGTTGTTTTTCATATTTTCAGAATTTGTTTTACATACAATAAAGCACTAAATTATTATTTTTTTTTCACATACATAATATTTTAAACGAAATGATATATTTTACGATTAAAAATCATATTTTTGTTATCCTATGTAATAATTATATTGAGTAAAATATTTAACTACGAGCAAATTTATGAATGAAATTAATAAAAACATTTTAGGCGTACTTATCGGTATTCTACTTTTCACATCTATTTTTATGTTTATGGCATTAGTAACCTTTATTAAAAAAGGTTTCGTAAAAATATTTAATAGCATAGATGCACTTGTAAAAAGAATAAATACTTTTTTAGATACAATGAATATAAAAAAATGAAGAATGTTTTAATACTCGGTGCTAATGGTTTAGTTGGCAGTAGTTTCGATTACGGAATTAAATTAGGCAGAAAGGAAGTTGATTTATTAGATTTCAATCAGACACTTGATGTAATTAAGTATTATAAACCCGATGCAATTGTTAATTGTGCAGGGCAAGTTGGTGGAGTGAAAGCCAATATGGATTACAAATTTGATTTCTTCAAAAACAATATGCTAATCAATATGAATGTTATTGAAGCATCTATGAAAGCCGAAGTTCCTAATTTAATTTCATTTTTATCCACCTGTATATTTCCCGATAAATTAGCACAAGACAAATTATTGAGTGAAGGGGATTTACATTACGGAGAGCCACACGAATCAAACTACCCATACGCTTATTCGAAACGAATGACACAGGTGTTATCTCAAATTGCGAGAGAGAGAGGATTTAACTATCAGAATTTTATTCCTTGCAATCTTTACGGATTGAATGATAATTATAACCTTGAATCATCACATTTAATTCCTGCACTTATTCGTAAGTTTTATCAAGCAACTAAAGACGATAATTACCAAATTGAAATATGGGGAGATGGTACTCCTATTCGTGAATTTATATTTGCAAATGACATTCCCAAGATAGTTGAGATTATTTTATTAAATAATTTTAGGTTCGATGAAATGATTTTAGCACCAAACGTAAATCACTCAATAAATGATATTGTTAAAATTCTTGAAAGCATTGTACTAAAAGGTTCTCACGAATATAATTACGACACATCTAAACCCAACGGACAGAAAAAAAAGAATACAAATAACATTAAATTCAGAAATTTCTGTGAAAAATATAATTTTGAATTAACTCCTTTAAAAGAAGGATTAACACAAACGATAAATTATTTTATTAATACATTTGAAAACAACCCAAAACAATTAAAATTATGAAGTGTGCATTGATTACAGGTATTTCGGGTCAAGATGGCTCTTACCTTGCTGAATTTCTTTTGTCAAAAGATTACAAAGTTGTAGGTATTATTAGGCGACATTCAGTTGCCGAAAATCAAACCGAAAGGATTGAACATATTAGGGATAGTATTGATTTGCATTATGGTGATTTAACAGATTTATCTTCATTATTGAAAGTATGTTCACAATATCAATTTGATGAAGTATATAATCTTGGTGCAATGTCCAATGTCGGTATTTCATT
>Ga0181356_1001181_pt1 | contig 11405 bp, 5 predicted proteins | sample Fa13VDMM110SN_FD_130104 | JGI IMG/M metagenome (GOLD analysis project Ga0181356, IMG submission 130104) | Freshwater viral communities from Lake Michigan, USA - Fa13.VD.MM110.S.N | ecosystem: Environmental > Aquatic > Freshwater > Lake | place: USA: Michigan | collected 2013-09-24 | reverse complement strand
TTCGGCACTTGAACGTGTTGAAAGATTAGGAGAAGTAGATAACGTTGGTGACCTTGAAAAATATGGGTATAAGTTTTTCAAAGTTGATAATAAAATATAAATTTTAATATTTATGGTTATGAGGGAAAAATATATTAAAAATACAATAACAATAAACGAGTTAATAAATTAAAAATTTTGGCAACAGGTATATATGGTACAGTAAGACCGGCAGACGTTTCTCCGGAAGACGTAGAAATAATCTTAAATTTTACCCCATCAAGAGATGAAACAGATAATTTTGTGTTAACAAAGTTAGATTCATTATCTATATTGAGACCTTATTATAATAATGATACTACTGGTGTTAATAATGGTATTGAGATATTAGGTGGGTTATATAATTTAAAATTACCGGCAGAACAATTTAATAGAATTGGTATTTATACTCTCTTCATTCGTCCTGTTCAAATTAGAACAACTATTTTGGATTGCGGGGTTTTGAGTTCTCTCCCTAATGTAAAAGGTTTAATTTTTGATTTAAATTCAGTTCCTTCAAATTATAGAAATAAATTTGTTAATCAAGGTTTGGTTGGTTTCAGAATTGAATATTTAAATTCTGATGGTACTAAAATACCTAATTTTTTTAGAATAATTACCTCATCATTCTTTTGTGAGCCTGTTGTGCAAAACTTGACAAACTCATCTCAAAAAGCTATTAGATATCGATATTCAGATAATAATACAAATTTATTGTTCTGTACATTAACTCCGTCATCGGCACCAACAAATAAACCAAATGCGATTCCATTTATTGGACAACCAAATCAAAATGTGATTATTACAAATACTTTCTTTAATCCAATTACTTTGGATATTGAAATTGGTGAACATGATTTCTCAACCTTGGCTATTGCTTTATATGGTAATCAAACTAAATCTATTGATGATGGTATATACACTCTTTATGATAATGCTAATAATATATACAAACAATATAATTTATATGAAATTAGAGACCAATTTAATGAGTTATTATATGAGGTTAGACAAGATAGAGGAAATAATATTGATTTTAGTAAAAACTTTACAAATATAACCCAATAATGGCTTCAGAAAAATTTACATGTCCTCCACAAACAGCGTCTGGTTCAGGAACTTTTTCAGATAATTTAGTTGGTTTTCAATTAGTGTCAGGAGGAGGTCTTACTCAAGGTAATTTTGAGTTTACCACAGGTATTACTGAAAAATCTAACAGAGAATTTATTACTGGAGCTTTTTCAAAGCCTATCAATTTGGATGATATGGGAATAAATAATATTGCTCAATCAAGAGTAATATTTGAAAATAACTTTAAAGTTTATCCTAATTTTGATTTAACTCAAGTTACTAACTTTACAAGTTATGGTTCTATGGTTAAAAGAATTTCAACATCGGTAGAAATTATTATTAATTATTTTCCTGCAGCTTTAGAGGTCACATTCATGGATGAGAATTACGTGACCGGAACAACAGCAACAAACATTTCATATAATCAAATTACTAATGAAACTAGTTTTGATTTAAATGTTTCAAGAATTAGAAATCCTTTTGATATTGATTTTACGGTCAATGCAACAAGAAATTTATCTTTAAGAGAAATTAAAGTTTCTGATTTAAGAAACATGACGACTGAGTTCAAAAAGTATTCTTTAATTATTGGTGGGGTTGGACATGATGTTACTTATATTACCCCAACAACATCACAAACAACAGGTACTTTAAAATTGTATATAAAGGGAGATGTTTTTTTAGGGGAAACAATCATTTACGATGATTTAGTTATTAGACCAAATGATTATGAGGTCAATAAAGTTTTTAATGAAAATTTAGATGAGGTTCAAAGATTTTTATTAAACAGAAATGTTGTCCCTAATTATACGGCTATTTTTCAAGTACCAAGTGAAAATGATGATGGGTCATTTTATATACAAAATAAAATGGTGACATGGCCGTTATATGGTAAATGGAATTTAGATATACTAACAAATTCTTTTACAACTTATTTAAGTACTTTAAATGATGTTAGTGTTTCTTTTGATGGTTATCAAACAAATTTGGTATCAAGATTTTTAACTACAGATTCAATCAAAGAATTTGATACATCAGACCAAAAAATAGAAAAAGTTTTACAAATTTATGGTAGAAGTTTTGATGAAACTAAAAAATTCATTAATGGTTTGGCTTACATGAACTCGGTAAATTATAATACTGGTAATGACATACCATCTCAATTATTAAAAAATTTATCTCAAACATTAGGTTGGTCAACTAATATGTCACCAATAACTAATGAAAATTTTTTGAGTTCGGTATTTGGACAAAAAAATGTTGATAAATCGGCGTTTAGTGGTGTAGGACAATCTCAAACACCGGATGAATTAAACTATCAATATTATAAAAATCTTGTAATTAATTCTGCGTATTTATTCAAATCTAAAGGTACTCGTAAATCAATTGAAACTCTAATGAGATTAATTGGTGCTCCGGATGCTTTAGTTGAATTTAATGAATATATTTGTTTGGCTGACCAAAGAATAAATATATCTGATTTTGATTTACAATATGCTAATATCTCTGGAGGTACCTACGCTAAAAGAATACCTTCGTTAAATAATGGGAATACTTTTAATATTTTAGGTGTTACATATTCGGGATTTACAACTACAACATCTCTCCAAGAGGTTATTTTGACTAAAAGTGATTATCCAATTGATAGTCAAGGTTACCCATCGTCACCAATTAATACTGAAACCTATTATTATCAAATGGGTGCAGGTTGGTTTGAATCAACACCAAAACATCGCTCACCTGAACAACCGGATTTGACCAATAGTGTATTCACAGGTTCGAATCCAAATTATCAAACAAAATTAAAACCATTTAGTTATGGTCAAGAATATTTGAATGTATATAGACAATTTCCTTTCACTAATTTGGGTTATAATTTACGAACTGAAATAGATAATAATAAAAGTTGGGTTGATGACGAAATTGGGGAAAGACGTAATTTTGACGGAAATTATAATTCAATCTATACTACTGATAATGAAAATTTAGTTGTTAATGTCAAAAATATTGATTTATATTTAAACCCTGCTCAAGGATTGTCATATGATGTTTGGTATCTATCAAGAAATTTTAATTTTCCAATTAATGACAAAGGTTTGGGATATATTGAACCAACAAGATGTGACCCAAATCCAATCTCCACATATCCTCACAAAGGAGGGGTGGATTTTACAAATATAAATCCAAGACCTATAAGTCAAACATTTTTTGAATTTGCTCAAACATTTTGGAAAAACACAATTAATGTTAGAAACAGACAATATGCAACGGATGGTAAGACAAGCGGTTACCCAACTTTATCATCAATATATTGGAATTATTTAGAATCAGAGTCTTTAGCGGGTATCCAAAATGATAACTTTACATACAAAACAATGACTGAGTATGTTGAAGGTATGGGCGATTATTGGATTAGATTGGTTGAACAAATGATTCCTGCAACCACAATTTGGAATACTGGTATCAAATTTGAAAATTCAATTTTTCATAGACAAAAATTTGTATGGAGAAGACAAAGAGGTTGTGAGTTAGTTCCTGTTCTTTGTAATCCTTGTAAATTTGTTGGTGCTATTTATTTGAATGATTGTAATGTTTATTCTACATTATGTGATAGATATCCTACTGGAGTTAATGAATTTGGAAATTTTAATATTGTTTTATCTAATATTATTGCAGAATGGGAAATTAATAATATCGACCCCGAAAATGAGTTATCTACACCTTCTTTTTGTAATTATAGAAGAATAACAAGTGAATGGTTTGTTGACATAACAATATCGGGCGTTAATATTATACAACTACCATTTTTTAATGGTAGAGGTTATAATACTAATCATTGTGGTACTTCTATCAGTAGTGGCCCCTGTTTAGCTGATTGGGATGTCGCTTTGGAAACTTGTTTAAATCAAATGATATCTTTAGGGTATGATTGGAGATATGAAACTGATGTAGACGGAACCCCAAGTGTTAGAATATGGTATACGAATTGTACAACTCAATTAACTACAATAAAAGTTATTGATATAAAAGTTGGTGTAAGATTTAATGTACCTTGTGGACAATTAACATTATAAATATAAAAATGAATAATTAATGGATTGTAATTTAAGATATGAGGTCAGTATAACCGGAGATTGTGCTAATGTAAATTTAGGTGCGTTTTCTTTGAGTATATTCGGGGAAGCTCCGGATTATACAATACAGAGGTTATCTCCAACAACAGGAACAACTTCATTAGGAGTGGGGGTTACTTCCTATGCACAAAATAATTTATCGGCAGGAACCTATTCTTTTAACATAATCGATAGTTGTTCACCGAATAATGTTCTACCGGTAAACGTTTATATTTCGAGTGGAACTTGTGTTACAATTACAGATATTGAAAATACACTATGTGGTAGTAATAATGGGGTTATAACCGCTTCAACAAGTAATCTTTACGGTATACCAACATTTAGTTTATATGATAATACTACCGGATTTTTATCTTCGGGTAATTCTTCGACTAATGATTTTATTTTTACAACATTACCTTATGGTATTTATTATGTAATTGCGAATGATGGTGGTGGGTGTAGCGGAAAATCTGAAACTGTTGTTATTAAAAATTCTACTACAATAGATTATGGTTTTTATATTGTTGACGATGCTGGATGTTCTGTGAGTTCTGGTAGAATGTTAATTTCAGGATTGACGGGTAATCCTCCTTTTATTTATTTATGGTCAGATGGTAGTATTGGAACTTCAATATCTAATTTATCTTCAGGTGTTTATAGTGTTACTGTTACCGATAGTACAGGTTGTAGTGTTAGTAAAAGTGGTTTTGTTGGAAAAGTTCAACCGGTTGCTTTTGGGGTTGCTTATTTGACTCAACCGACTTGTTTTAATAATGATGGTGAGGTTACTATAGTAATTACCAACGGTACTCCTCCATTTTATTATTTAGGGTCAAATGGTGTTACTAATGTTACTTTTGATAGAACAGTGTCTTTTTCTGGATTGGGGGCAGGTCTTTTTACAATTCAAGTGACTGATGCCGGATTATGTAATTTTACATCATCGGTTAGTTTACAAGTTCCTATGGGAATTTCTACAGTTTCTGTTAGCACAAGAAATTCAACGTGTAATGATTTAAGTGGTAAAATTGGGCCTATTTATGTTTTTGGGGGCATTTCTCCATATACATATACTTTAGTTGATAGTAATGGTGATACAATTTCTCAAACACCTTCAAATAGTGCGACTTGGAATATTGAATATTTATCGTCAGGGACTTATACATTAATAATTTCTGATTCGGGACCCTCTGGTTGTTTATTTACTGGAACTTATACTATTAATAATCAAGAAACGTACAACTTAACAGTCATTACTAATGGAACTAGTTGTGATGGAAATAATGGGTCTGCTCAATTAAACATTACATCAGGAGGGACACCGCCATATCTTTACAAAATTAATGGTCATTCGATAAAAACATCATTAACTTCATACACATTTACTAATTTATATTCAGGTAATTATGTGGCAACTGTAACAGATGCTTTACTATGTTATCAGACAGCATCATTTACAATTGATAATTCAAACACAATTGATTTTCATTTACTAGGGGTTGATTCATTTGATAATGATGGTTCAATTACTTCATATATTACTAATGGAACACCACCATTTACTATGTATTTTGATGGAGATACTGTTGGGACTTCATTTATGACAATTAATGATTTACCTATTGGTGATTATAAAGTCAGAATAGTTGATAGTGCGGGTTGTTCTAAATTAAAAAGAATCGCTATTCCGGGTAATTATTTATATACATCAACGGGGTATTCTTTAGTTTGTAGTGGAGAAGTAAATAAACCGATAACATTGAGGTCTAACATCAGACAATATTTTTATGAGGGGTATGGGGAATTATTAGACCAAAACCCAACTTTAACAAATTGTGTTTTAAGTGCTGCGACGTTTATTACTAAAGTAACTGTAGGAGATTGTGTTTTGGAAAATGCGTTTTTTGAGACAACCGATATACTTATTTATCCAACTGATTTTGAATGGTTTTACTATATATCATCGTTAATTGAATTGTGTCCTCAAATTGGTCCGGGGAATATAGATATAGACCCAGAAAAAAATTCTATAACAGTTAAAACTAATTGTGAATTAAGTTCTTTATATAATACAAATGTTTTAGTTGAATTGATAATTGATTATGATATTAATTGTGTTTGTCCATCACCTTCACCAACACCAACAAAAACACCAACACCTACGCCAACAATGACACCAACAAAAACACCAGGGGCATCACCAACTATGACTCCAACCAATACTCCAACACCAACATTTACTCCAACCAATACCACTACTCCTACACTAACACCGACTCCAACGCCGACAGAAACCAATCCTGAAGACATTAAAAAATGGTATGTTTATCAAGTGTGTAATAACACAAATGATGATGATTTAGCTATTATTCAAAATGACCCAGTAATAGTTAATAATGTTGTGGGGGATGTATTTTTTGATGGTGTTAGATGTTGGATATTAGTGAATATCAGTGATTTTAATTTATTAAATTCTTTACAAAACATTTACATAAACAATTATATAGTGTCAGGATTTAATACCGCATATTTTAGTAACATAAGTCAGACTTTTACCGGTAGCATAGACAATTGTAGAATCTGTAATAGTACTACTGGAAGAAAAACCACAGTTACAGAGAATTGTGGATTAGAGATTAATCAAATCAGAACTAGTCAATCATCAAATAGTTCAGGATTTGTTGTAATCAATGGAGTTATTGAATATTCATTCAATAACATTGAATCAAATGCGGGTACAACTACTACTTCATATAGTTTTGAAACTAATTCTACCATTACTATCGTAATTAATAGTCCGGACTTTGTAGTTAATGTGGTACATAATTTAAATGATTCAAGTTTTACAGAAACTTATTCAATAAATGATGGAGTGCAAGACATGATTAATTTTACAAATGTTGAGTGTGATAGTGGTGAATTATTTATTACAATTACAACTACTACCGAACCTGTGTAATACCATAAAAAAACCCCTCCGTTAAAGAGGGGTTATTAATTTTACCAAATGTTTTCTTGTTTCATATGACCTAAGACACAACAATAAGCGTCTGTTTGGTCGAAGTTTTCTTTTTTGAGGGTATTGTTCCTTGTGTATTGCCAAGTAATTTGCGGTTCTTTTTTAGCTATTAAATCCCATATAATTTGTTTCTTATCAATGTCTTTTGGAAGACCACCGAATAAAACAAATTTACCTTTATCATTTTCTTTAACTAATTCAGGGAAAGCAAACTTACGAGAATTGTATGTTGATATAAAGTCAGGAACTATCCCTAAGACATCGTAAATTTCTTTTGTAACCAAAGTATTAAATCTTAACAGAGTTTGAACTGTATAGACGTTATTTGAGTTTAATAAAGGTTCCTCTATTATTACTTTAGTGATTCCCATATCTTTATATTCTAAAATTTTGGTTCTAAATATTTCACCTTTAAGAAGTAATTCTTTTATTTTATTTACTTCCTTTGGTTTCGGAGTTGGTGAAATGTGAGTTAGTTCTAATAATTCTTTATTTTGTATGTCAAATAATGCAAAACCAATTGTCCGAGTTGAGACATCAAGTCCTAATACTTTAGGACTTTCTCTTAATGTTCCTTTCATATTTTAAAAATCAAATTTTATTAGGTATTGTTGTAAACCTTGTCTTAAAACAGGAGACTGCAACTTTGATACAATCATAAGATTAAATTGGTCGTCGTAAAGACCAATTTCTGAAATATATAATGGAGAGTTAGTTGACCAAGATGGATTTGATGTCTCCAAGAACTCTGATTGACCAAGATTTATCTTATATCTCATTTCATATATGGTTGCTTGAATATCAGTTTCTATTGAACCATAGAAGTAATATTCGTCACCAAAATTGAGTGTCTCACCTATTTGACCTATTCTTGGTAATTGAACTATATCAGTATCTAAATTATAATATGGGGCGTTTGTAAATAATTCTTTTGTTATTACAAACGTATTACCCGTTAAACTTGATTGTGTCAAATATCCATTAATTGTTGTTGCACTTAATTGGTCTGTGAAATCAATCAATTTCCAACTGTCTGATTCAGGTCTTCCATTATCGTTAACTATTTGACAAATTATTTGAAATGTGTCAGAGACATATCCATTGACTACTGATTTATTAATTATTTGTTTTAAACAATTAAATTCCGCACCAAAATTTACTGAGACATTTTTACTACCGGGGTCACCACAATTAACGTTTGGTCCTGATATTTTTGAATAATAATTACAATGTAATGATTTTGTTGCACCTGACGATGAATTATTTAGTATATAACTAACATACATTGTTTGATTTGACCCTTTTAATACCCCAACGTTTGATGATTGTGTTGAACTACAACTATTTGGCACATTTAAAGATATTGATGGTGCGGGTAAAGTCCAATTACGGTTTGATTTATAGGATAACGCAGCAATTATTTCTTCATCATCAATAACTATTATTTTTTGGTCGGGGAACACTTTTCCAACTCTATTTGGTTTTCCATCATTATTATTTGGGTGTGTATCCCATAAGTAATAATAACGAATTCCAGGTACGTTCATATCATCATTTTTAGTTGATTTAATATAATGAGGTTCAAATAATAATGAAGTACTAATAATAAAATTGTCTTGAGGTGGAACAACATAAAATGTTTCACCATAACAACATTCTGGATTCTTATGCCACATTAACCAAGGTAAATGAATTTTGAAATTTCTTGCATCACCTGTTATATCTTCAGCAACTGTTGTTGGTATTGGTTGTTCTAAAGCAAATTTTTCACCATAGAATAAATCTATTGTATTATTTGTATAATGAATTATTGATATTGCCTTTTGTTCTTCAGGGGTTACAATAATTTTATTTTGAAATGAATTAAAATAATAAACTGAGTCCTCAACATTCATATTAAAATTTACAAACGTTTGACCTTCACTTGTCATATAACCCAAATATTCCTTAGTCCCAATATATGAGGATGAACCAAAATAAGGGTAATCCTGAATCTGTATATTACCATAGTCATACACGCCAGCAGGATTTTCAGACCAAGGAATGTTCATATTCCAAACTTTGACATCAAACTCGTCTGTATAACAAATAGATTCAAAATCTATAATATTATCCTTCCAATGTTCGCTTGGAGTGATACTATCATATAAATTACTCATATTTGGTGGATAAAATAATACTCTAACATAAGTACACGCGGAATTTATATATGAATAATCGGGTGTATCCCTATCTAATGTTACGACATTTAAACAAACATCAACAACTTTATATGTTAAAATGTTATAACAACTATCAACATTTATAAAAGTTTTTACAATTGGTGTAGGAGTACATCCTGTTGGAGTTGTTACACAACAGGTTGATGATGGTGTTGGTGTTATTAATGGTGATAGACAAGGGTCATTTGATGGTGTGGGTGTAGGAGTTGGTGTTTTGGTTGGAGTGACAGGTAAGGGTTCATTACCACAAGAAGAATTATTTGAATCAAAATATATTGTGACTAAATCACCTTTTGCTGGTAATCTAACAATATTTGAATTACATCCTGATACCTGTATTTTAATTTGGGTTCCACCAGAAATAGTTGAAAGGTCAACAACATAGTTAGAATTTATAACATAATTAACATCTGTATTCGCACTCCAACTTGTAGGTGTTGTGGATGAATCACCGCTAAAAAAACCTCTCATAGCGGCTCTATTAAAAATTGGTGATACTTCCGGGTCTGAAAATGGTATTCCGTAGGTACTATTACGATTATTATCTACGTATATTGGATATTTGATGTTTTGTTTATTCATTTGTCCTGGTGCCGAATTTTGAGAGTTAAAATTTGGCTCAAGGATATTATTATTAATTTGATTATATGACCCCCCTGAAAATGTATAACACACTTCACTGTCCCCCACTTGAAAATATGAAATGTTAAAACTACCTTCAGATAGTTTTTTTCTAGCGGTGTCGGTTAATCTTGTGCTAATTAAAGCTGATGTATTTTTAGATATATATGCCATATTAATAAATATTCTATTTTTTATTATGTGTTAAAAATTAATGTACAACAATCACATCCTGAAATAACAGCATTTGATATTGAATAAGTGTCATTACTATACCCGACAACGCATGTGCTGGTTGTTGTCTTATCAACTCGGGATGTTGTTGATACCAACATTGTGTCTAAGTTTGTTAAAGTAAGACCATTCCACACTTCGTTTATATTGGACTGATATACAAAATTATTTTGACATCCCGGTATTGTATTAACTGAAATTGAATTACCTGTAACGGTGTCGGTAACTAATATTGTTGTACTATTTTTATCTAATATAGTTCCTGTGTTCAATACTGATGTACCACTTGTTGGTGATGAATAAAAACTATTTGTGTGAATTAAGTCAAACGTTATTGTTGCACCATCAGGTAAAGGTGGGGTAACGTTTATAGTTGTTTTATAAGAATTGACTGACGATATTTGATTTAATACTGGGTTTGTTTTAGTCGTAGTTAATGATAGATAATACGTTGTAGCGATTGTTGGTTTATCTAATGTTATAGTTTTTGAAAATGTCTCACCCAAATTATCAACAACTGATAATATATAAACACCGGAACATAAATTTGTAAATATTGACGACGGACTATATGTTACACCATTATCAATTGAATATGAGAATGGGGGGTTATCTAAATTAACGTTGAATATGATACTACCATCACATAAACAAGTTGGTTGATTTACACTTACTTGAAACGATGATAGTCTCCCTAATTGACAATTACCGAGAGCCTCCTCTATCTCAAACAGGGTGGGGTCAACACCAGTAGATTGCCATCCTAATGGTGGATTTGCAGAAATAGAGGCAGTAGAAAATATTGTTGTAGGCATTGGATTAAATTGTTGATAACCGGTTAAAACCCATTGAAATCCATTCCATTTAATTGTTGTATTGAGGTTTAATTGGTCAACCCAATAAGGTGTGTTATTTACAGTGTTAGTACCAGCATATATAAATTGTATTCTAACTACTCTACCACCATTAGGCACAAATGTAAGGCAAAATGGTTGATAAGTTATTGGTGGTGCAGGTGGTGTTAATGTAATAAAAGTACATAATGCGGTTTGATTATAAACATATATGATATTTGTAATATCCGGTACGGATATGGTCACCCCA
>Ga0181356_1001179_pt1 | contig 11407 bp, 13 predicted proteins | sample Fa13VDMM110SN_FD_130104 | JGI IMG/M metagenome (GOLD analysis project Ga0181356, IMG submission 130104) | Freshwater viral communities from Lake Michigan, USA - Fa13.VD.MM110.S.N | ecosystem: Environmental > Aquatic > Freshwater > Lake | place: USA: Michigan | collected 2013-09-24 | reverse complement strand
TGTAATAAAATCAAATTTACCTATCATCTAATAATCTTCCTCATCGTACCATCATCATATACTTCAATAATAATACCTCTTGAATCTGAACCAACCTCTTGACCTAATAAATTAACGTATTTTACAATCTTTTTGTCTGTTTGATAGTTAGTTATGACTATTGGTCCGTAAGTCTTGTATTGACCGTCAAAATCGTATTGTTGCAATCTGTAGTACACCACCGAGTTGTTTGTAAATAAGTCAACGTATGTGTATTCAATCACTTCGTTTGAATTTCCTGCGGATTCTTTTTTTCCAACCTCTCTCCATTCATAACCATCAATACTTCTCTCGATTTGAAAATAATCTGCGTTATACTCTGATGCGGTTGCCCATTTTAAAATGTTATGCGTTGTATAAGCCGCTCCTTCAAAGTAAAGCAATTCTACGGGAAGCCCCGTAGGAGCTATTATAGAAAGTTTATAATCTTCGGCTTCTCCGTAGAGTTGCGTACCGCAAGCTAGAGGTGCAAAATCGCTGGACTCGACTGACACTACCCTTAACCGGGTTTCTCCCAGAGTTGCGTTTGTTGGCACAATTATGGTTAACGGTGATAATGAAGTGATTCCATCGGCAGTGTTTAGCGCGCTGCCTAAGGAATATTCTTCACCTGCTTCAAATTCGTAGTTTTGGTTCCAGTCTATCCAAACCTTTGTATTTACCGTCCAATTTCCATCTGTGTTGACGTTAACATTTAATTGGTATGATCCATCTTGCTCAATAGTAGTTGATTGTGTGGTAAAATCGCTATATGCAGGACCTCCAAGACTAGTATTTGATATTGTACCAAAAGCAACAGAAGTAATACCGGTTGCATCGTTGTTGGTTATGTTATAGGTACAGTATGCTAATGTTATTTGAACCGGCGTTGATGTTCCACTATTTCCTGCACATGTGACGGTAGATCTAAACCAGGTAGGTGTTGTGATTAGCGGCGATGTTTGCGTAGCTAACGAGAATCCAAAACTTGTCCATGTAGTATTATCTGGGCTGCTTTCCCATACATATGATACTCCGGTGCCTATTGTAGCGTTTTGCAGTGATAGATTTACAGTTCCGTTTGGCGCGGTTGTTAATGCTGAAGAAGTAGTGTTTCCTGGTGTTGGGGTTCCTGTGCATGGAGGAGGAACCACTACCACAATTGTATAGTCTTCGGTTTCAGAATAATTTTGATTTCCGCAAGCTGTTGGCAAAACATTATATGTTGCTCTAATTCTCATTCTGTAATTTCCTGCAGCTTGACTAGAGCCAACAGCCACAACTAGCGGGCTAAGAGTGGTAATACCATCTACTGTATTGTTTGCTGAACCCAGATCATATTCTTCACTGACATCAAAAATTAGATTTGCATTCCAGTCTATCCAAGCTTTTGCGTTTGCAGTAAAAGCACCATCAGTGTTTACTCGTGTAGTTAAACTATATAAACCTCCTTGATCTAATGAGGTAGATTGTCCTGTAAAATCGGTGTAAGCAGAGGTACTCGCGGTAGCATTAGAAATCGTATTGAATCCAACAAAGGTTATACCTGTGTTATCGTCGGTGGTGGCAGTTGACGTACAATATGATAATGTTATTTGAGTTGCGGTTGCAGCCCCTGTGTTTCCTGAGCAAACAACCAAACACCTAAACCAAGTATTTGTTGTTACAGTCGGCGTATATGTTGACAATGTTGCCCCCGATATGTTGGAAAACCCGGTAGTTGATGATGTAGTAGACAACTGCCATTGGTATGTTACACCAGTGCCTGCTGTAGCATTTTGTAGTGAAAGATTTACAGTACCACTAGGAGCCGTTACGGTTGCTGAAGAAGAAAGTGTGTTCCCTGGATTTGGTGTTCCTGAACAAACGGGAATAACGGGTGGTGTCCAAGTGTATGTCAAACCAGACGCTGGTTTAACAGTACTTGAAAGTGTTACGGTTGATGTATTTAATGTCCCCGCGGTTGTTGACGACCAATTTGTTGTGGTTGTTCTATTGTTAAACGCAGTTGCTCCTCGTATTCCCACTTGAAATGTTGTTGCGGTAGCGCTACCAGTCCCTAAACCTGGACCTAATATATTATAAACAAATTGTATTGTGTTTGTCGTTTCGTTTAATTTTATTTGAAAATTATATACTTCACCAAAAAATCCTGTTGTGGTGTACCTTTGAAATCCTGTAAATTGTACTGTACACGTTCTATTAGGTGCGGTACCTGAAGTTAAGTATCTAATACCAAAAGTATTTCTACTAAATCTAAAATGGCGAAGAGTTCCTGTGGATGTGGCATTAGCCGACATAGTAATTGTAGTTGCTGTTTTAGATGACACCGTAGCCCCAGCTGGAATACCTGTACCACTAACTTTATCGCCAACTAAAATTTGGCTGATATCTCCAGAAGTCACGGTAACCGTAGGATTAGCGTTTGTAGTACTAACCCGTAAACTACCACGACCTATAAGGTCATTTCCCATTGGAGAAATAGAATTTGCTGATGATGATATTGGCGTGTAATTAGTGCCTGTAGGTGTAGCACCTAATATGATAAACCCATTTTGACTAATACCGAATGTTGTAAAAACACTACCTTCATAAGTGAAATCAAAACCAATTGACTGGGGAGTATATACACCGTCATCAAAAAAGACTGTATTTGTCCAAGTTGTAAAATTATCGGCATTAGTGCCACCAACTATTGGGGTATACGTTCCGGCAGATGACCCAAACGTGTAAGAACTAACTTGTGAGTTAACAAAAAAACTTGTTAACAAGACAAAAAAAGATAAAAGTAAATTTTTCATAAATAATTGATTTTTATTTACACACTGTATGTATATATCGAAAAAATAAACTTTGTTTTGTCTTTTTTTTAATTTTTTTTGTTTTTCAATTAAAAATGTGTATATTTGTAGAAATATATAACAAAGATGGAAAATAGAGAAGCACTAAAAGAAATTGCAGGATTTGAAAATAAATCTAATTTTTCAAACAAAATGACTATCATGTTGTACACGGTTTTGAAATTATTAAATAACGAGAATAGTTATTTGGTATTATCACTTGTTAGTACTTTTTTGTCTTGTTACATTTTTGATTTCAGTTACTTGTTTGGTCTTATTACACACTTTACAATCTGGATGTTATTTAGAAAAAGCATCATCGATAAAGATAAGTATCGAAAAGAAAATTCTAATATTGATTTGATTGTCAGTACAATTAAAAATCATCTAAACAAAAAAAGTGAGAAATAATCTCACTTTTTTTTATCTTATTTTTTTTTAATTTTGTAAATTTCTACCATGAAACATTTTTGCAACTGTTAATATAAAAAAGATAAATGTAATAAAAACTAATAATATACTTACCCATCCATGTAAAGCATGTGGTATAGCATCATGGATATCCTGTATCCATTTTGGTTGGTCTGCCCAACCTATGGAAACTGCACTTACTCCAATTTTTGTACACCATATAAGAAATGCGCTTATTGCTGGGTTTGCTACAAATCTTATTAGTCTATCAACTATTACATTTTTTACACTTTCATTCGCTACTTGTTCTTCCTCTATTTCAGGAACAACTTCTTGAATTACGTCAGCAGCTACTTCTGGTGTTTCAAGTTTTAATTTATTCGCAGCTTCTTGAGCTGATTCAGGTGTTAATCCTTTATCCATCATATAATCAAGAGCATCTTGTTTTTCTTCATCAGTCATATTGGATATTACTTTATTAGATATCTCTTTCGCAGTTGCTATTACTTCTTTGATTTTATTACCGATACCAAAAAGTTCCTCATTGACTTTATAGTTGAAATTTTCGTATGTTTTAATGTACTTCATAATACTATATTTTTTTTATTATTGTATATATTAAATTTTAAAATCATTTTTTTGGTTTTAATAATTTTTTGTATTATATTTGTATTATTAAAATTTGAGATATGAAAACAGTTATTCTAAAAGGTCAAGAAATCACAATTGGTTCAGAGGTTCGTTTTGTAGATGATAGAGATATGTATGCTGATGTACCTTCTATTAAGAAACCAGTAGTGGGAAATGTTTATGTTGTTAAGGAATTTTCAAAAAATGGTGGCTTTCTTTTAGAGGGAATTGATAATAAAGTACATAAGTTTTCTAACTTAGAAGGTGAGTTAATTGACATCTGTGAGCCAGGTTTTGCTGTAAATCGTTTTGAACCAGCTAATCCTCTTCGTAAGAAAAAAATTGTAAGAATTGAAATTCTTCCGCAGGTGGAAGAGAGACTTTATATTCCTGAGAAAAAGAAGTCAAAGGAAAAAGTTAAAGAAGAACAATTGGAATTAGCATAAAAAAAAAGGGAAGTTTTCACTTCCCTTTTTTTATTTTATCTTAAAATTAAAATCTATCAAAGCCTTTAAGTTTGTTATTAACACTTTCTACTTTAGCGCTTGTAGTTGTGTTTTCTACTTCTACTTCAATTTTATCCATCGTTAATAAAGATTGAATATCACCTACTGTTTGAACTTCCATCATATTCATGTTTAATGAATCACAGAATGCTTTAATAAGAGCAGTGAACATAGTAACCGCATCTTCAGCAACATCAATTTTCTTACTAATTTGACCAGAAGCTATACCAGCAGCAGCCCCTGCTGCAAGAGCAGCACCTCCAGCAACAACCATTCCTGGAATCTCACGGAAAGCTTCAGAACCACTTCCATGGTGAGTACCTTGAATAACCATACCTCCCATAGCAGCAACAAAACCAAGTGGTACTAATATTTTAGCACCTAAGCTTAATAACTTACTTCTTTTTTGTTGTGTTGCTAATTTTTTACCAAACTCATTATAAATTTTAGTAACGTGTGCAATTTCATCTTTAGTTGGTTGATAAATAAATTGAACTTCTGGATATTTATCAGTTTTATCTTTGTAGTTTACAATAAGCGAACCATTAGATATTGTAGCTTTATACGCTTCGAACTCAGCTCCTGCTGGAATTGAGACTTTTTGACCACGGAATCTTACTTCCTTATCACCAGCTTTAAGAATTGGTAATTTTTTTACAAGAGCATCAGCATATTTTTGCATATTTTCTTTAGTTAACATCTCACCTTGTACGTTTTCAAAGATAAATCCTTCGTTTTTTGCAGGTTCAGGTTGACTCTGTGCTTGTGATTGTGCTTGAGCAACTTTAGATTTTAATTTCTGTGAAAATGCTGATTTAACTGCCATTTCAGCTTTTGTTGCTGCCGCAGTTGCATCAATAATTTCTTTTTGTTCTTCAGGTGCTACAGCAGCAGCCGCCGGTGCTTCAGCATCTTCAAACAAATAATTAAAACTCTCATAGGTTTTGATATGTTTCATGTTAATTTATTTTTTTTATTAATTTATATATTTTATTTCAAAACTCATTTTTTTAACTTTTTGAAATTTTTTGATATAATCTTTATGATTTTACCAATATATGCTTATGGAAATTCGGTTCTTAGAAGAGAATCTGAAGAAATAGACAAAGAATATCCTGATTTAGAAAAATTAATCAACGATATGTTTGAGACTATGAATAATGCTGAAGGAGTTGGACTCGCGGCACCTCAGATTGGAAGTAATATTAGACTAATAGTAATAGATGGTAAAACAATGTCTGATGACTTTCCAGAAGAAGACATGGAAAGTTTCAAGTTGGTGTTGATTAATCCAATAATTGAAGAGGAATTTGGTGATGATTTTACTTTTAGAGAGGGTTGTTTATCACTACCAAGAGTTTCTGAGGAAATTACAAGACCATCTAAAATAATTTTAACATACTTTGATAAAGATTGGAATTTACATGAAAAAGAGTTCTCTGGTGTGAAAGCAAGAATAATTCAACATGAATGCGACCATTTAGATGGTAAACTTTGGATTGATAGATTAAGTCCTATTAAACGAAAGTTAATACATTCTAAATTACAGAAAATAACCAAAGGTCAAGTATTCCATAACTATCCAATAAATTTTTCTACTAAGTAAAACTTTTTATTTTTTGATACTATACCTTTTATAACTTTTTAAATTTAATATTATGGCAAAGAAATTAGTATGGTTTGAGTCTTATACAACAATTTGTAAGTACTCAGCAGAATTAACAGACGAAGAAGCGGCTCTTTTTGAAGAAGATGAAGACCGATTCTTTGAAGAAGTTGATTATCAAGGTTCTCAAGACTTAGAGTGGGATAAAATCACTGACGAAGATATGTATGACTTTGAAATCGAAGACGAAGAATAATAATCAAAACAGAAATTATGTATCAAATAAGAAAATGTGAAAGAATTACTTCGTGGCAAATGACTGAAGTAGCTAATTTAAATCCTGATAAATTTAGAAATATTTCAGAACCATTTGAAGGTGAAACTGAAGAGGATTTTGTTAAATACTTAGACTCACTTTATCTTGATGATGTCTATGAAGAGTTAGATGAAGAGACTCAAATTGAAATGTCAAAAATATATGAACCAGATTGGACCGAATATAGTAACTCAACTTGGAAAGGTGAAGATTCTTGGTTAGAGTCAGGTCGAGTTGATGAAACTTGGACAAAAACAGGAGGATTTGAGCCTAATCACACAACAGATAATGAGTAACAAAAAAAGGGAGTATTAAATACTCCCTTTTTTATTATAATTTTATTATTAAACTACTCTATTATATCCCCATAATAATTTTTTACATAAAAAGAATTTAATTTATTTTTTTATTTCTTTAGATATTTTATATCCAATACCAAGTGTTAAATTGTGTATTAGTTTTATATTACTTTGATTTCTATAATTTATAACATCTTGTATAGTAAAGCTAAGTTTATTTTTCGGGAAAATATTTATTTGAGTTGTTCCATATATTATTACATCTTTAGGGTTTAAAACATTTGGTTGATAATAATACTCAGTTGTTATTTCAAACTTTTCCTTTTCTAATTTTATCTTGCTTCTAATAGAGTGTCTAAAAACGTTTTTAGAATAAAAATTATAATCTGTATTTTGGTATAATATAGAATATGATATAGAGAATTTACCAATTTTAAATGGTTTCTTATACCCAGAACCTATTCCTAACCAATTATCAGCGTAAATACCTCTTGTGTATGAATAGTTAAATTGATATGATGTGAAGTAGAACCAGTTTTTGTTTTTATAATCTAAGCTAACTCTTTGAATTAGTTCATTCTCTGAAATTTTCGGTGAAAATGTCAGAGCATAGTTTGTATTTAAATCTAAAGAATATTTATTTTTTGTTATAACATTGTTTCCGTTAAAGCTAAGACCTATTTGTGAACTATTTGAACTTGATAATATAGATGTTAAGTTATTATTTAGTTCTATATTTATCTGTGATGATATATTAAAACAAATATTTATAAAAATAAAAATTAATATTTTTTTCAATTTTTTTTTCTTTTATTTTATATATAAAAGAAAAAAATAAATCATGTCGAAAAAAACCACTACTTCAACAGGAAATCACATTTTGACTTCTAAGAAAAAAAGAAAAGGAATACACTCTAAGAAAAAGTCATCAACTAGTAAGACCGCTAAACACTATAAGAAGTCTTATAGAGGACAAGGTAGATAATAAAAAAACCCACTCAATTGAGTGGGTTTTTTTTAATTTTCAATTTCTACAATCTCAATATCAAAAACTAAGTCATGACCAGCTAATGGATGATTTCCATCAATCATCACATGCTCCTCGGTAACTTCTTTAACGATAACATTAATTGCTTGTCCGTTTTCTCCGGTTGCTTGAAGTGGTTGACCAACTTGAACATCACCAGGCATTTGACTAAGTGGTACAGAAACGACTAAATCTTCTCTAATCTGACCATATGCTTCATCTGCCACTATATTGACAGTTACTTTTTCTCCAATACCTTTACCAATAATTGCTTGTTCAAAACCTTGTATAATTTGACCAGAGCCTACTTGAAACTTTAGTGGATCTCTTCCTTCTGACGTATCAAACATTTCACCATTAGTTAATTTACCTGTATAGTGAACTGCTACAACTTTTCCTGTTTCTACCATAATATTTATATTTTTTTTATTATATAGCAAATCTTATTTTAAGTTTATAATTTTTCCCATATAAAAAATGTCTTTTTATCTTTTTGTATCTCAATGTATCCATTTGTGTCAAATTGATGAGATTCTAAATTACAAATATATTGATGTCCTTTATATTTTGTTGTAAGACCGGGGTAAGATAATGAACCACCATTGTAAAATAAATCTCTTCTTTTTGAAAGTTGTGTTGATTTTATATCTAATCCCAATTCTTCTTTAATTCCCCTAATCGATGCAACAAGTGGGTCTTCTCCGAACTTCATTTTTTCTGATACGGAAGATGGCATATTTCTTCTCCTAATTCTTCCGTCATTAAATTCTTGTCTATCTTCTTTCAAATAATACCTGCCGTCTTTCGAATCATAAAATACTTTGATACCTACAAATTCAATAGATCTTATCAATCCAGCATCGACTTCTGATAAACCACATTCTTTATTTTCTAATTCATCTAATAGATGTTTTACAGTTTTGGATTTACCATTACCCCAATTATCAATTGGTATGGAAAATTGGTTTAGATAGTTGTTTAAGCTATCTAAGTCGTGATCGAATTCTTCAAATAGTTTTATCCACTTCATAAAGTATATATAAACTTTATAAAATAAAAACATAAAAATAGAAATGAAAACAACCGGATTTGAAAATTTTAGAAAGTCTTTAGAGGACTATTTACAAAAAATAGATTTTGTTTACTCTGGTGATGTTATCAACTCTATTGACAAGACATATACAAAAAAGTTGAAACACTTAAGTTTTTCGGCGGAATTTATGAAAGAAGTTATGTTGGATATCTATAACTATTCTTTTCAAAAGATGTTAGAGAATTCAAAAGAAATAGTTATTCATAGAAATAACTTTCATGATGTTTATAGTTTAATAGATGATGTTTCTTTAAATCCAAGAATAATGTTTTATTCTAAAAATTCTAATTTAAACTTAAACTTAGGGGGTCATTTGTTGGAATCTGATGATAATTCGGTTTATCTACCTAATTATTTTAATCGTAGATTTAAACTTATGTCTTCTGGTGTTGAGGTTTCATCTTATTACTCGCCTTTAATTAGTGATAGTGAAGATGATTGTCATTTTTATCTTATTGATAAACCAATACAAAGTATGGTGTGGTCACTACAAAACATGACTTATGATATTAAAAGAAGTTTTTCTTCAAACAACCATACAGTGAAAATTCCGGTTTATAACTGTGATTATTCAGCTTTGAGGGTAAGAGTTATTAATACTCAGAAACTTAGAGAAGAAAAAATAAATTCCATACTTTATGACAATTAATCTAAATGATACTAATAATTTAAATTGGGCCGAGACATCCTATGATGTCTCGAAATTAAAGTCAAATAAATTGATGTTAGATATTGTTCAGCAGAAAAACGAGACCGGTCAGAACTTTATGATAGTTCCAATGTCGATTTATAATTTATTAGAGACGAATTCGGCATTTATATATTCTACTTTAGAATCTTTAAAGTTAAATGTCGATGATGAAACGTTGAGACATGTTGGTTCAATATATGGTATTGAAATTTACTTGGACCTCTTTTCCCCATCTGACACAATCCTGTTAAAATATGATAAGAGCGTGATGAGAGATAACAAAATAGATGCTATTCTAAATAACAATAAATTAAAAGAAGATATTGAAATTACAGTTTTGAATTATTAAATTTTTCAAATTTTGCAATAACTCTTTTATTATCTGTATCAATATCAATTAAGCTTTTTCTATCTGGTCTCATTGCTTTACCTACTCCCGCTTTCAAAAATTCATCTCTTGTAACCGACTTAGGAACGCCGGTATTTTTATCAACTAACTGGTAATCAAAATTCTCATTTGTATCTTGTCCATAAAGCTCTATACCTTTGGTGTCATAAACAACAGATTCACCTGCATTTACTACATCAATTTTTTCTTTCAGATTATTAACAAAATCTTTAGCTATTTGTTTCAATATATCAATATAATTTTCAGTTTTATAGACTATCTTCATAACCTTTTTGTTATAAGCTAAGAAATTTAAACCAGAAATATTTGTAATTGATGGATGACCTCCTGAGTTTCTGATAATTAATTCCCAAACTGGAATTTTTAAACTGCTTAGATAATTTTTTTGTTCAGTTGATAAATCATCATAGATAGTATCCATAGATGATTTAAGTTTATTATCTTTTGATCCTTCAAATATTGTTATCTTATCTCTTTTTGATACTATTAAATCTCCAATTGATTTAAGATAGTTTGCTATATTATTTTTAGCACCTTGTATTTGTTTTTCCGATAATTCTGTTTTTATACCCTCAACATCTCCTATTAGATTTGAATATTGTTCAACATTACCGGTAATTGCACTATTTATAAAACTTTTTATTGATTGAGTATCTTTGATACCAAATATGTAATTATTATCACCATATGTTATCAAAACTTTGATATTTTCATAAACCTCATCAACTGATACGAAATCAACTTCAACTATTTTATTTAAGATATTAACTACCTTATCTTTTTTATTATAGATACAATCCATATAGAACGCTTCAAGATCTGAATATTTAAATCCAACACCTTCATATTCTTCACCAATTGCCTTTTGCATGTTTTTCCAATCTTGAGATGTCTCATAAACTTGTTTGATAGCTTCGAGTGAAACAAAATATCTTTTAAATACGGATTCGTATTTACCTAATACTTCTTTTGCGATTTCACCTAAGTTGATATCTTTCAGTTTTTTCTCTTTAAATGGGTTACAAGAAACTTGAATAAGACCCATTGGCCACATTATACAAAGAAATTCTGATTCTGGTGAGTTTTTAAAAACAACATATCTATCATATGATCCTGGTTTCATCATATCACCACCACCATATTGTTGAATAATCTTATAATCTTCATCATATGATTTATCTTTATATGTCTTCATTCTTTGGATATAATTACCCAAGTTTATACTTAATTCTTCTTGTGTTGCTAATCTACCTAATTTATCAGTTGTTTTAGCATTATTAATATAATGTTTTAGATTATTATACATTGAGTAAAGATTTGGACTACAATCTAAAACCATACACTCTAATAGATTTCTATTAATGTGGTCTCTTTTTCCATCTAAAGATTTGCAACTAATTCTTTTGTTTTTATATGCTAATAAAAGTCTGTTAACAACGAATCCCATTTTAAATTTAATAACTTCAATAGGTTCCGATTTATCCAAAACAAAAAAGGATTGGTGTAAATTATCTGGAGTAATTCCGTATTTTTGAAAATTCGCAGAATCAATTGTTTGAAT
>Ga0181356_1001176_pt1 | contig 11426 bp, 13 predicted proteins | sample Fa13VDMM110SN_FD_130104 | JGI IMG/M metagenome (GOLD analysis project Ga0181356, IMG submission 130104) | Freshwater viral communities from Lake Michigan, USA - Fa13.VD.MM110.S.N | ecosystem: Environmental > Aquatic > Freshwater > Lake | place: USA: Michigan | collected 2013-09-24 | reverse complement strand
TAGAGGGCTTGTAGAGCAGCTTGGCGTTGGAGGTGAACAGCGTGGATGCCGTGCCAGTTGTGGCGCTTGCAAACAAAGGAAACAAATTGCTTGCTGTGCTTGTATCGTTGCTCAGTGCCGCGCCGCCCACAGAGGCCCAAGCAGTGCCGTTGTAGCCCTCAAACTCGGTCGTAGTGGTGTTGAAGCGCAACATTCCACTTGCTGGTGTTGGACGCTGTCCAGTCGTTCCCTTGCTGATAATTAATGCACCAGTGGAGGAGAATGTTGAATCCAACGTAGCTGTCAAAGCACCCGTTACGGCAACAGTACCAGTCACAGCCAAAACCGTGCCACTGAATGTGAAGTTGGCTGAAGCGCCAAAGACTCCGCTGTTGTTGAACTGAACTTGCGTGTTGGAGCCAGCAACCACGCCAGTTCCGCCAGCGCCAGCCAGTACGGTCACTGTGCCTGCGCTGTTTTTGAAGTACAGCTTGCCATCCAATGTGTTGAGCGCAAGCTCTCCTGCGACAAGGTTTGCGGCCAGCGGAACCGCCGCCGCCGTGCTGCTGAAGTACAGCGAGATAGGGGTGAAGCCAGATGCAGCCATTAAAAAGTACCTCCGAATATTCCAGTTGTGGCGGTCACAGTCGTGAAGTTGCCAGTTGTTGGTGTGGTAGCCCCAACAGTGCCGTTGATGTTAATCGAAGCAGTTCCAGTCAAGTTGGTGACTGTGCCGCTACTTGGGGTTCCCAAAGCTCCATCGAAGGTTACTGGTGCGCCAGCAGAGCCAATAGCAATACCCAACGCTGTTGCCACCCCGGTGCCCAGACCGGACACGCCAGTGGATATCGGCAACCCTGTTGCGTTAGTCAAGGTTCCGCTGGATGGTGTTCCCAGCACGCCACCGTTGACCACAATAGCGCCAGCAGAGCCTACGTTGACCGCCAAAGCCGTTGCTACGCCAGTGCCTAACCCAGTGATAGAGCCGACCGCTGGAGTCACTGTGGTATTGCTTGCCAGCGTCAGTTGACCCTGCGCGTTGACGGTGAACGTGCCGACCTGTGTGGCCGAGCCGTATGCGCCAGCGGTGACCGCCGTGTTGGTGATGCTGAACTGCGTGCCAGTCAGGGTAAGGCCCGTGCCTGCCGTGTAAGAGCCTACGCCAGCGAATTGAACCCAAGTAATGGGAGTCGTACCCAAAGTACCGCCAGCGTTTGAAGTGCAGACCCAGCCAGTGTCAGCGTATGCGGTTCCTTGTTCAATGAAGGTGAACGCTCCCGGCACTTCCAACCAATTGTCCATGTCCGTTGCACGAGTCCATGCGCCCGCCGCAACCAAATAAATCCCGTTGTTTTGGCTCAATGTCTGGTCTTTAACCAAGCACCTATCCCCAGCAATCAAAGCTACACCGTCAATCGTTTGCGTTCCAGACAACGTGATGTTTGCTGTTGTTGCCGCCACGCAAGATGCTTTTGGGTCAAGACCCTGCGCCACCGCGTCCACATACTGCTTGGTAGCCAAGTCAAGCGCCGCAACCGGGTCTTGGGTTACCGTCACCGTAGTCAATCCACCCAGCGTAAGGCTGCTTGCGCCAAGGCTGATGGAAGTGGTTCCGATGGTCAGCGAACTGTTGACCAGACCAGCATTCGGAATTGTCGTGGCGGCGGTCATCACGCCTGTGCCGTTGCCGTACACATAGCCAGTCAGCGTGGCAGCGCCTGTGCCGCCATTTGATGCGTTCAAGATGCCGCCAAGGGTCACCGCGCCCGTGGTGGCCGTGTTCGGTGTGAATCCCGTAGAGCCTGCGGTGAAGGAGGAGACTAGTGCCGTACCGTTGGACGCGGCAGTGATTTGTCCTTGGGCGTTGACTGTGAAGTTGGCTAAGGTGTAGCTGCCAGCCGTGACCGCCGTGTTCGCAATGGAGACTGTTCCAACGCCAGTGATTGGGCCACCAGTGAGTCCAGTCCCGGTGTTGACTTGGGTTACCCCGCCAGCCAACGAGAACTGGTTCCATCCACTACCAGAATACCCAAGGAACGCTCCTACGGTGGAGTCGTAACGAATCATGCCAGCGTTACCGGAAGGCTGCTGCCCAGTTGTCCCAATTGGGATAGTCATCGACCCTGTGCCGGGCATGATTGCGTTGTCGGCAAGGCCCACCGTGGGGTTACCACTGATTCCGTTGCCGTTGGTCACAGCAATTTGGTTTGATGTGCCCGTGATGGTGGCCGAGGTAATAGCGCCTCCGGTGGAAAGCACAACAAGGCCATTGAAGCTGGCGTTTGCAAAGTTTAAGACCTGCCCGGTCAGCGAGATGGTTGGGTCACCAGAAACACCGCTGCCGTTGGAGATGGACAGGCCAGTCCCGGAAACGGCGATAGAACGGGGCGTAATGGCCGTAGAAGACGTTTTTACCTGAAAGCCAGTACCAGAGTTCACCAGCGACAACAAAGCGCCTGTGGTGCTGATATTGAACAGCCCTTGAGCGCCACCGTCGGTGATGACCAGCCCGTTGGTGACGCCAACATAGCGACTGTTTGCCAACTGCGGGGTTTGAGAGACCGTCAGGTAGGTGTAGGTCTGGACAGGTGAGCCAGCAAGCGCCGCAGTCGTGGTCTGGACTGTCACCCCATTTTGGACGATGGGGACGAGCTCGGACCCGGTGATCGCACCTGCAGCGGGTAATTGACCAATAGTTACTTGTGCCGACATTATGTGCTCGTGTTATCTGGTGGATTGGGAGCTATCGTATCCTTGTTCCCCGTGAGCGTCGGCGTCTGCGTGTTCTGCTCGGTCGAGATCTGGTACTCGTTCGTACCACCAGCGATCAGGTAGTTGTCGCCCGCGTCGATATTTGCATCGGGTCGGGGGAACCGGATCGTGATCCGCTCCGTCTTGCGCGCTGGTAGGCGATACGGGTCCAGTTGATCCGCGCACCCCCGGTTGCACACCCGGAGACCTGGGAAATTCGGGTCGTTCCTCATCACCGCGTGGGGACGCTTCATCTTGCACCGATCGCATATCGCGATTGCGATATCCGAGTAGCCGCGAGTGTCGAGGAATATAGGCATATCAGCTTGTATACACGGCAATGTTCGGAGCGAAGTAGATCGGCGACTTATCGCGCTCTTCCTGCTCGGCGAGGGTCAGGTACTTATCCGCTTGGACCTCCAAGTATTGCACACGGTCGAGCGGCACATTCGGGAGTTCCAGCGACATACGATGCGATAGCATCATAAGGACCGCTTCGTACCAGCGCTGCGGAATCTCCAGCTCGCCGTAAAGATCGCCGACATCCATAATCTGGCGCGAGTACCAGACCGTCATTTGGTAGAACGCATTTTGCGGCGTGGGCCACAGCCATATCTGCGCCTGAGGCACGGTGCGGTTGAACCAGAATTGGAATGGCTGGTTGGCCGTGAAATTCTTGTTCGGCAAATTAGTGTAGTCGTCGCGATTAAGGCGCGACATCGTGATCTCGGTCGAATTATTGCCAAAGTACAGCTCGCGCAAGCTAAGTGTAGTCCCGTTGTACGCCCGGATACGGTAGTAGGACACGGTCTGACCATTGTCGATGTCGGTCCAGATCCATTCGTTGTTAACGACGGGGATCGTTCCGAGGTCTTCGAGAGTGCTCCAGCTACTACCATCGCTTGAGTATTCCAAGATGATCGACCAAGTACCGGAGGAGGCCGGGAGGAACCCTATCGAGCCGATGAATATCGGGTTAGACGGTCCGAAGTTGACCGAGATGTTACCATTGGCTGACGTCTGAGTGCAAATCGTGTCCACATCACCATCGTAGACATTGGCCACCGTACCGCCAGCGGACGTGGTGTACGCGCCGTCCGGGCGCGACATCCAGCGGTACAGCGCGTTAAGTACGTCGTTACCCCCCAGCGGGAGGTCGTAGATGTACCGGTCGGGGCTGAACCCATACACTTTCTTATTAATCGCCCAATACTGGATGCCGATGTTGATGAGATTAGAAAGCAGAAAGTACAGCGATTGGCGAGAGGAAAGCACCTGCTCCGAAGTCAGCTCTCCGGCTAATTTACCGCAGCGCCGAGCGCCATGATCAATCAGCGTTTGAACTGTGGTTACGGTCGTCCCGGTGGTTCCAGAATATGCCATAGCTTACCAATTAGGGGATGCTTTGTTCTTGGTGGACGTATTAACCTTGCACTCTTTCATGCTTACCGAGCCGCCTTTAGCATACCCTTGCTTTGCTTTCGCAAGTCGGAAATCAAATTCGTTCTGAGCGGCGTACGGGTTGTCGTAATTGATGAATTCATCATTGGTGATGTCCCCATCCATACTCCGTCTGTCCATCAACTGGTATTTTTTATCCCGGTTGTTGCGACTCATAGACAAACCGGTAAACTTACTGGACGCTCTACCGTTTCTCTCCAGAGCTTCGGATAAATCCGCCACACTCATGAAGTCGCCTTCACCTTCTTCGAGGGAAGGGCCATCACCACCCATTCCGCGCTGGGCGGCTCTCGCGCCAGTTCCACCCAAGCCACTCCCCGTCCCGGCAAAGCTCATGCCAGCGCGGGCGATGCCGCTTTTCATCTTCTCGAGTTCATCTTTGGCTGCCATCATCCGCTCCTAGGTGCTGATTTGCACCGCCGATTTTACCACACGATCGTGCGACGCACTACCATCCGGGGCAATTCCACCGCTGCATAGACGCCCTCGCACGACTACCTTTTTCGCTATCCTCAGCTACCGGCCCCATGCGGGCACAGAATGAATCACGCCGAGCGCCGCCTTGCGGCTGGGGTGCTTTCAAGTTAGATCCAGTCTCACGATTGTATTTCTCGCGACCTTTGGCGGTTAACCCCGCCCCCTTCTTGGCGGGCAGTTTCTCACCACGACCAATAGCTAGGGACGGGCTCTTTTTAGCCATGATTGCTCCTTACCAGCTTGATTTTTTACTACTGGGTTTATGGGTAGACACTTTGCAATCTTTCAGATTGATAGCTCCACCTTTTTTAAAGCCAGCAGGTCGAGACATCGTTGGATTGCTTACACCAGCGTTTCTAGCTTGCGCAGGGCTTCCATATGCTCTTCCATCAGGGCCATATGTGATTACCCCTAAAGATGCCTCCCCCATTGGGTTGGACGGTGCAGGAGCAGGAGTTGGCCCCCGCAAAGGTGGCCCCGGCATCGGCATAAAATCACCCGGCGGCACGCCCGGCTTGTGTATAATTGGCGGCGGCAAACGCTCCCCCGGAAGCAATGAATCCTCTTTAGGACTTCGGCCGTATTTAATTGGGACGCCAGCAGGAGGCTGTCTAAGTGGGTTCTGAACACCCGCACGTTGAGCCTCTAATGGGCTGCCGTACGCTGTTCCATCAGGCCCATACACCACCACTGCTATGGATGCATCCCGCATTGGGTCAAACGGTGCAGGAGCAGGAGCTGACCCCCGCATAATTCCCTCCGGCATCTTTTTCAAATTTGATGGCGGCATCGGCTTTGGCATCGGCTTTGGAGGCAGTCGTGGGGGCGCACTTCCCCTACGAGGGGGAGGTGGAGGGGGAACAAATTTTCTTGAAGGTGCGGGGCCAGATGCCATGATTTACTCCTTACCAGCCGGGACAATTCCACCGTTGCATCGAAGCCCTTGAGCGGCTTCCCTTTTCGCTTTTCTCACCACGACCAATAGCTAGGGACGGGCTCTTTTTTGCCATGATTGTCAGAAAGACTTCGAGGACTTGCCGCCCGTTCTTACTTTGGCTGTTTTGGCTGATTGCTTGAAGGCATCAGCCGTTGGCGCACCTTTGCTACCCACTCGGCGCATTTTCTCGTCAGAGCCCTCAGCGATTCGGTCACGTTTTGCATTAATGTTCGCATATAAACCGCCTTCTTTCATCTTCTTATCGGCTTTCACGAATTCCTTGCCGACCTTTTGTGGAACGCCGCCGAACCCGCCCTTGGTGTGGGCCGCAGCCGCCATTAGTCGATGCTGGGCAGGCGACTTACTAGGCATATGCATACCCTTTGACCATCTCCAAGATGCACCAGTAGGTATCTCCAGCGCTGGCGTCAGCCGTGCTGAAAACGATGTCGCCTGTAGAGCCAGCGCCGCCGTTGTTGGTGATGCCTCCAAAGCCCGTGAAATCCAGCGTCTGCGTTGCTCCGGGTGACGACAAGAAAAACGGAACATCCGTCGTGGCGTCCCAAAGCATCCTGACTTCCATGCCGTGATTGGCGATATATATCTTGGTCACTGTGACGTTATCACAAGCAAAACCCGACGCGCTCGGGGTTAACGCGGAAACGTCGACCTTCAAAACCGCGCTCTCACCCGTCCCATCACTAATGTTAGTAAATTTCATAATCACCATGCGCTCACCGTCGATAAGCGTCTGGCTCGTCACTGAATCAGCCATATTTCTCTCCGATTAGGGCAGGGGCCGAAGCCCCCGCTAGTTAGCAGATTGCGCCGCCTCTTTTCTTAGCGGTGCCGCCCTTCATGTAACCGCCTTGCCCATCCACGACGCCCCCGGTCTTGTAGCCGCCCTGACCGTCGACAACGCCCCCGGTCTTGTAGCCGCCTTGGCCCTTCACTACGCCGCCGGTGGCCATCTTACCCTTACCATCAGCCGCGAAACTAGGAACCTTCTTGCCATCTTTCTCGACCATCGCCATGCCGCCAGCAGCCATTTTACCGCCATGCTTCATCATGGAAGCGTTCTTCATCATGCTGCCATCAGGCATCATATGCATTGCACCACCACCCATCATACCGCCCTTCTTGAGGGCGAGCTTTGTGGGTTTGCTGCCCTCGTGCTGTTGGGCATCATGCTGCTTGACAGCTTTCTTGACCATCGCCTTGTCTTGCATCTTATCGGACTTACCGCCCTCTTTCATAGGCATACTGCCCATAGGAGGTGCGGGAGGACGACGGGAAGCCATGCGCTTTGCGGCCAGTGCGCGAGCAGCGCCGGGGTTGCCCATAGGAATGTCGAGCATAGGGGATGTGCGAGAAAGTGCACCCATCATACCACCTTCGGCTTTTTTGACGGATTTCTTGTCGTCCATCTTTGGTACGCCCTCTTTCATCATGCGCATGAAAGACGCTGATCCGCCTTTTTTGAGATGCAAAGTCACCGAAGGCTCGGTGGTCTGCATTTTCACCATTGGTTTAAATTGGCCCATGATTTACTCCTTACGCTTGTGTGACGCCAAACGCGCCGACACGGGTTGCATTTGGGCCTGCCGCGATCGCTGGCAGGGCTATCCCCATCACGAGGCGTCTGACACCGTCTGCCGCCGTAGATGGCAAATAAGTGCCTCGCACGTCACCAGTAGTGGTAGTCGCGGTGGCAGTAGCGGCAACGGTCATAGTGCCAGCATCTTCAGCCAAGGTGTTATCCCAGCCAGCGCGGGTGATGTAACCACGGTCAATCACTCGCAAAGGCAGACCCAGAATGTCGGTAGTACCTACAGCCACGGTCACTACGCTGGCTCCTGAGGAAACAACACTGGAGATTTGGTAGAAAGCTTTCTTGCCGCTCACAGTCGTTGATGCCACCGTCCCTGTCGCGATCACCTCGCTCATGGCTTGACCGTAATAGTCGTAGCCCGAGACGGTGATGTTGACAGTAGTTGGGCTGCCAGCGCCTGTGGTGGTAGACACGGCTCTTGGGCAGTCCAATTGCAATCCGGTGGCGCCGCTGTAGATGGTCGCCGATTTGACTCCGGCTCCAGCGGCAAGAGTCAAAGTAGTAGCAGTGGTAATCACAGCCGCGACGATGTTGGTCGTCAATTTGGCCTGCGGCACTACGTCCCAGATATACAAGCGGCCCAGCGGTCCAACGCCCACATCCATCGGGGATGGGTTTTGCAACAAGGCATTACCAGAACCTACGATTGTGGCACTCGCGACAGTCTGCGACGCGCTTACGGTGTAGGTGCCTATGCCGCCAGCGCCAGTACCAAATGCCGTAATGTAGGTTCCATTGGTCAGCGAGGTCGTGCTGTCAATGAACATACCCACAACAATGGGGTCGCCCGACAGCATCGCCGTGACGGTCAGTGTTGTGGTGGCTATAGAGCCCGTAAAGGTAGTGTTATTGGGGTAAGCGTCTGTGCCTTGATAGGCGACAGCCGTTCCCAGAAATAGATCGTCTGAAAATTGGGGCATGGTCTGCTCCTTGAAAAGTTTGACCGATGTTGATAAAAGTCGGAGTGGTTAAGGCCCACCCCGGAAAGCCTTGAACTTTACAGTCCGGGAGTACCATACAAAGAGCGGGGATCGGTCCATCCGGGGATGTAACGCTCGGTCGCCTTGTAGCGCATGGAGTCAGTCTCGAAGTCGCCTTCCATGGTCTTCTCCAGCTTACGGCGCATCAAGAGCTTCAAGCCCTCGGGTGCGTCAGTCTGAATCCACCAAGAGTTGGGGTTGGTCAAACGAGACATGACGGTAGCGCCTTCGGCCATCAAGCCAATGGATTTCACTGGGTTGATGTCGTTGTTGGCAGTACCAGCACGCAGAACGGATTTGAGCAGCACTTCAGCTTGGAAGACGTTACCGGGGGCAACGACCAACTGCTTAGGAACCAAACGAATCTTCTTCTGGTTGTTATCCACTGCTTGACGGATCTGAATCAGCATCTGCTCGAGCGATGTTTGCGACAGGTTCGCGGCGGTGGACAGTTGGTTGCTGAACGTACCGATCGCCAGCGGGTGTGCAGTGTTGATGAGCGAGACGCCATCACCGCCGACATACGAGCTGTTGAAAGCACGATTCAGAATGTTCGCGCACAAGGTCTCTTTAGTCTCGATGAGAGACTGAGCCAAGTGACGAGCATAAACCTGACCGATACGGATATGGTCGCCGTCTTCAACCAACACTTTGGTCAGCGCGAAGGCAAGGCCATACACGTTGTACACGTAGCGTTGGAGGAAGAGCACGCCACCCTGCTGATACGTAACCGGAGTTCCGTCAGGCAGTTGAGGCGCAGCGCCGAATCCGTACAAGACGGGCTCTTCGTGGTAGTTGCGGGGGATACCATTCTGTTCGCGGAAAACCCGCGACCATTCGTCGGAGCGTTGGTCGTAGATGCCGTCGAAGCATTCGTTCAAGATCGGTTCAACAATCGAACGAAAGTCCGTACTTCTCATTGGAGCAGCCATTTTTTATGTCTCCTTAAATAGCGTTAATGGTGGCAACGAACTGGCTGCGGCTCACCTGAGCATTCACAACGGTATACGCGTCACCCCAAGCGTTATCTACGCCTTGATACAATCCGACGATGCGCAAGTCACCAACGGCACTAGAGCCGACCAGCGAGGAGGAGATCGTGCAAGCCGACAAGCCAGTGGTCGTGGAACCAGCGGTGATGTTGGAGAAGTTTGCTTGATCGCCGATCGAGGTCTGAGCCAAGGAACCATCAGCTTGGATGGCATATACGATATTAGGGTCGCTGTAGTAATAAGCTACGCACGAACCAGTAATATACGCGGTGGACGCGGGCCAATAGTTGGACACGCGGAAACGGCCAGTCGTATCAGTGAACTGCACACCAGCGAAAGCGCCTTGATAGGCACTACCGGCGGTAGCAGCGATGATCACGCCGGAGGTGTTCAAAGCCACCGGTTGACCCTTCAGAAGATTCGAGGAGTACCCCGAAGCAATACCGTCAGTCAAGGCAACAGCGCGATCCAAACCAGTAGGATGGAACGATGGAACCAGACCGAACGGTTGATTAGTAGAAGACATATATCTCTCCAATAAACAAGTTCGAAATCCGTCAGGTGAATACCGGAACGGGCATGGTAAAGTCAAGCATATCTATGCCTTCACCTTCAACTTGACCTAGGCGCTTACCGTTACTGTCTCGCTGTTGCGATTGAGATTCGATATTATGCCTAACTGAGTCCGCGTCATCTTGCGGGGCGTAATGATGCAGTTCGGCCATGATGGACTGATAGACGTCGTTGGGCATCTTATACAGTACCATTTCATTGCACGCGACAAATCCAGTCATTTCACCGGCTTTAACTTTATAGTTCTCAAAGCCTGGAACTTCCTCGATCATCACTGGCTCATATCCCATGCGAATACGCTTATGGATAGGGTCATAGCTGTTGGTGGTGGAAAGCCAACATAGATGGAATCCCGGAATATCCGGGGGCTTGGGGAGTGATTCTTGGATCCACTCGTTCCGGAACATCCTACGACGCTCCTGTTCTGTCGCTAACTCGTTCGTGGCGGAACTGCGACGGCTATCCTGCATTGCGCGGGATTCGCGTCCACCAGCGGTCAGATCTTTTTTAAGGCGGTCGTCTTTCATGATTAACTCCGGTTCTGTGAATTACGGTCATACTCGGCATATTTGCGAATCATCTTACTGCGTTCGGTCGGGTCATCCCATCTGCCAGCCTCTTTGATCGCCTTGACGCGATCGGGAGACAGACGGAATTCATTCGGCCTTGCGGACGGTGCTGATTCACGACCTGAGCTTGTAACCACGGAACGGGGTCTCCTTTCCGACGACCTTTCGCCAGATGCACTATTATAATGGTGAGGAAGGTATTTTGTCAATCTATTATCCAGCTCTTCCCAGTAATCCTGGCTCGTCGGGTCCCAGCCTTCGCGTACGAGAGCCTCGTCGATCTTCACCGCGATCTGGCTGTCCGTATCCCCTCCGTTGGGGTCGTACCACGAATTTCGCGACATCCAATCACCCGCGTGCTTTTTCAGACGGGGGTCCGGAGCGCGGGGGACGGATTGCCCGGGGGTATCGTTAACGGCTCTCTTCCTCAGAGCATCCAGAGATTCGACTTGGCGGCGGGCGTCGTACCACGCTTCCTGCGCATCTGCCAGTGCCGCGCCGTCGGCCATTTCGGTGGCTTCTTTGATCTTGTGCTTCGCGTACTGGAGCCGGACGTGGGAGTCCTCGATGGCCTTATCCAATCGCGCGACATCCGCTCCAGCCGTCCGCTTCTCGAGGACGGCCAGTCGCTCAACCATCTGCTCGTTCTGACGTTTCAGCGAGTTAATCAGATGGGTCGACTCGGTCGCCCGAGCCTTCGTCAGCTTCTTCTTGAGCACCCGCTCCTCGCGTCGAGCCAGTCGAATGGCCTCTCGCTCCGGGTCGGCGTGCGGAGTATTATCTTCCGGGGGTCCGTCATCATCTTCGTGATCATCACGGGGTTCCGCGTTGGATTCCAAGCGGCTCTGACCCTCGTTCGGAGATTCTCCGGGGGGTAGAGATACTACAGCGGACCCGTCCGCGCCCTCTTGCATTTGCAAGTCTACTTTGTCTTCGGGGTTCATAGGTATGCCTTCACTTTCATGGGGTCACCGGTGACTTTTGCAATCACCTCGTGATCGTTGAAGATACTGAAAAGCGCCTTAGCTTCACCGTTGCCGGTCTTGAAAGGTACTTCCCACCGGTCGCCGCCCCATTTGGGCATTCGAACGTCTT
>Ga0181356_1001173_pt1 | contig 11445 bp, 19 predicted proteins | sample Fa13VDMM110SN_FD_130104 | JGI IMG/M metagenome (GOLD analysis project Ga0181356, IMG submission 130104) | Freshwater viral communities from Lake Michigan, USA - Fa13.VD.MM110.S.N | ecosystem: Environmental > Aquatic > Freshwater > Lake | place: USA: Michigan | collected 2013-09-24 | reverse complement strand
TCCTACTGTGTTCATTAACAAATTATTACCAGTTTCAAAGTCAGTGTCGTTGTTGGTATCAAAGACTAAATCTGTACTTCTTAAATCTAATGTTGCTCCTGAAATCGTATTTAGATTGGTTGAAAGTTCGCCCAATTTAATATTATTAGTTGTGTTGGTGTATAACGTGATATTGTCAGCAGGTGTCTTACCCTGTATGTTATTCACATCCAAGTTTGTAACATCCAGTGTATTCACCGTAATCGTTCCTCCACTGATGACCGTTCCAGACCCGTCATCATAAGTTATAATTCCATTCATTGACTTGTCAGCATAGGGTTGTTGGCTAACTGTTTGGTTTGACATTCTATATTATCTAGATATATTTTTTTATGTTGTTCAAACTTGGGATAAGTGTCTAACGGGATCGGTTGATGCAACCATCGTTTCTTGCATACAGTATTGCTGTCATGTGCAATACATACCATGATGTTGGCTATGTCACCTTGGAAAATCTGTTTTCCTCTTCCTTGAGTGAATGTTATACTTTCTTCTATGTTACCATTCATGAATCGCCCCTCTTTCCAAAACGATTTCTTATACACCATTGTCGCCTCATGTATTTTCTCTGAATCATTAGATACAACACATGCTATTACCCAATTATGACTCGGATAGGTAATCAACATTGCTGATGATCCAAACAAACTTTTTTTAGATTTCTGCAGACAAATCATTGCATATTCAATATAAATTGGGTTATAAAAATCATCATCATCAAAATGGCATATATACTCACCTTTTGCCTGACATGCGAGCAAGTTGCGTTTAGCTCCTATACTAATGTGCTTATGCATTTTGATGTAATTAATAGGATAAGGTATGTCTAATTCCAATGGTTCATCTTTATCACTATCATCTGCAATCACGACTTCCTTAATGTGTTTATATGTTTGAATATTGATGTTGTACTCAATCAGTTTCTCAAATCTCTTCCTATTAAAAGTTGGTATTACAATAGATACACTCATGATATATAAATATAAAAAATTGATTCTAAATATAACGTTTTATCTATATAATGTCTGCATGCAAAGAGATTGAACTTAACGGAAGAAAATTGAGATGCTATGAGTGTGGAAAAATTGAAACTTTTGTTTGGAATAAATGGAAAGAATTAGTTGGCGGTAAAGTAACAGATAAACGTAATGGATATACTTCTTGGAATATAAAAATTAATTATAAATTATATAAAAAACATCGTGTAATTGCGTATGCGTTTCTTGGTTTAGATATTGATAATCCAAATCAAGTTATTGATCACATAGATCATGATACAAATAATAATGATATATATAATTTAAGAGTTGTATCACAACAACAAAATAATTGGAATACAAATGCTAAAGGATATATTTGGTGTAATCAACGTAATAAATGGAAATCATATATTAATATAAATTATAAACATATTTGGTTAGGATATTTTGATACTGAAGACGAAGCACATCAAGCGTATTTGACTGCTAAAGAAAAGTATCATGTTATTTAACATCTTTGACAATCCCCATTTGCTCCTTTTTCCTCCCTTGAAAAAATTTTTTCCAATGCCCTCATATAATCAGTTACAGTTCTTCCTTCAGTAAATATTATAATATCCTTATACTTTTTATCCATTTCAGTATCACAAGATGGGTTACTGATTACCTTGCAACCACATGCCAATGCCTTGTTGATTCTATGACTTTCAAGTGCATTATTGTCATATGCTGATATGTTCAACACATACTTTGACTTCAGCAACACATTCTCCATGTCTTTTCCGAACACATTTGTTATCACAATGAGGTTAAATTTCTTTTGAATTTCATTTATAATTTGATGACGACGTGTTGTCATAGATCCAAAGAATAACACGTCAATATCTCGCTCCTGTTTTGTAGTTAATTGTTGATAGTCAAATTTAAAATAGGATGCACATTCTATACCATGTTTCAGCAGACAATACTTGGCAATCATAGGTGAGTATTGATACACCTTATTCTTCTTCATTAGCTTAATGTAGTTTTTATCCTTGAAAAAACAAGAATCTACATTCTCACTCTGCATGATAATGTACTTGGTCTTTGGATGTTCATACTGGAAATCCAGCAACTGTTTGGCAGCATCATGAGCTGAAAATACGTAATAGATATAATCTGGTTGCAAGTAATACACAATTGGTATGCTTAATTCATTGCTTAAATACTCTGCATTTTCCACAAAGTATGGACTGAATGAAATAATGTACATATAAAGTAGATATATATAAAAATCTAATTTATAATCGCTAAATATTTATTTAAACATTTTCTTAAGAGTTGCATGCTGTTTTGCAGTGAGGACTTTCTCGCCTTTATGGACTTTGGCGAGGCCAGTACGCTTGACCATTCCGCCCTTGGCATACTGCGATGGAGATGCCATTACTGGAGCTGGCTGAAGAGCCGAAACGGCACGACCCGAAACAGCCCGTGAAAGATCTTTGCCTAATAGTTGCTTGGATGCCGATTTAAGAGCGCCGACGTACTTGCCAATCTTTTTAACTGAGGATACCATATTCTTAAATGAGAAAAAAAATTCCTAAAAGGCAATTAAGAACGAACCGAAAGCTGGCGAGCCCGAGGGTCAAGAACCAATATGGCATCGTAATCAAGAATGAGGTTGAGGTTACAGCCACCAGCAGGAACAGCATTGCCAATGGTGACATTTACCGAGATGGGTGTGTTGTATGTAGATGCTCCGCTCATCATCACATGGTCGCCAGACTGTACTTTGTCAAGATTGACACCAACAATAAATTTCCCGGGCTCATACCATGGCGAAGCGACAGCGTCGGCGGCAGTAGCAAGAGTTCGTGAAAATTCATTACTGTTGATGCTAAACGAATTAGATTTGTCATAAAGATTGCCAAATGCTCGGCGAGTCTCCTGCAGAATACCAGAACGGTTAAGTGTTGTAGATAAAGGAGTTTGAGGGAATGCTTGCTGACCTACAAGTATCTGGTAATCGGCTCCACCTGCACCACTTGTTAGATCAACGAAATCAGCCCACTTGCTGTTGGTAACCTTGTTAGGGCAAATAAATGCCGAACGAATGCTGGCAAATCGCTGATTGAAAATAAATGACTGACTTCCTTGCGTTGCTGCCGCAATAGCTGTAGCCGAGTTGCTCATACCGTGTGTCTTGATGCTAACAGTTCCCATGTCATATACCATTTTCTCAACGGAACTCCCTAAATCGGACATTAAATAATTCAATTCAAAATTTGAGAGGGTAAAATTAGTCGCAATATTTAATGCTATACCTGCACCAGCAACAGCTTCTACGCACATATTTGCTAAAGAATCAAGAGTAAATTGAAACCGAATTTGTGGCATGGCAAACAGAGGGAGTTGCTTGTCACTGTTTGTCAAAAGCGTTCCAATTAAAGGGGCTGATACATAAAATTCATCTGGAGTATTTACATTGACAGGTAAGATACGACCATCAAGATACTGCATATTACCTAAAGCCGCTACTGGTGATTGAGTATATCCGTAACATGCCTGCAAACCATATTTCTCACTTATACCAAGGTTTCCAGTTGTCAAAAGGTGCGCTACCTGATTGTAGGCCGAAATTGAATCAATTGAAGCGCCTCCCACTAAAGTTGAAACGCGTTGGAATGGGGTATAAACGGGAGTTCCAGTGACGGCAGTTGAACCAGCCGCAGCAGAAGTAAAACTTACTTTATAACGAATTGAAATGGACTGCGGATCAGCGAACCCCCTATTCCCTAAATCCACTTCAATTATTGACTGCGCTGGGAAATCACGACCACTAATAGGACGGCAAGTAACAAGCTGCGATTGAGCACCATCGGGAAGCGAGGGAATTGGTTCAGCAAGGTTAAACGACTTTGGTAGAGAGGCCATATCTTAAATAGAGAAAAAAATTATGCCAAAAGTTCTAAATCTTTCATATCCTGAACTATTGGTTTTTCTTTTTCAGGTACTTTTGTTTCCACCGTCAAATCCCTAAAGGTTGATGTGAATCGTTCTGGAATATTGCGAATCACTTCCAATACCAATGTCATTGTCCAGTTTGTGTTGTTGAAATCAACCAGTACATTGTTCTCATCCGCTATCTGTATATCAATCATGTCTATATACTTTATCTCTAATACTGCCTTATTCAAGTCCGTTTGATTGCTATAGTTAATCAATCCCCATGGTGGCTGATCCACAGGTACAGTTGCCAAATTGATTCCCTTTCCCATGTCAAAACTGTTAAATGATGAAATCAATAATCTGCTAGACCTTATTGCCAACCTATTTATCCCCAACAGATTCAATGGAAATGGTAACGTAATACTTGCCCCTGTCAATGTTGAACCTGCTACTGCTCCGAAAATCAAGTATGAAAAATTGGAATCTGAACCTGATGACAATGTCGTTGGAAATTGTAAAGAACGTGACGTTGCAAATGTAAATGTCAATTCCCCAGTCAATGATGATAATACAATGGTAGTTACTGATGCAGGTATTATTGCATTCATCAGCGATTTTAGTATTGTAATGAATGAATTGCCATTGTAATTGCCATTTGGAATGGTTACCAAATTGCCGTCATATCTGAACTCATTGTTGCTGTTATTGACAATGTACCAACTGACAGGAATCTGCGCATTCATTATACATATGTTGGCGCTGATCATGTTTTCATCATCTGTCAAGACTCCCTTGAATGGAAATTGCACACTTGATAATGAAGTTCCATTAAGTAGCGTTGCATACCTTGTATTGAGTGTGATTAGTTTGTTTTCAACTATTATACCCATAATCTTATACTATATTATTTTATTCGTATTTAGATATATTTTTATTATCTTTAGCAAATATATGAGCGAGCTTAAAGTTGAAGATCTATCTAGTGAGGAAGAAACCATTGAAACACCTGCTACACCCAAGCGAGAATACAAACCAAGACCACCAAAGACTCAAGCACAGTTAGATGCATTTAAGAAGGCTGTTGCCGCACGTGACGCCAATGCTAAACGGCGAAGGGAAGAAGCTGAAAAGATACTTGCCGAGTCTAAAAAGGAAACCGAAGAAAAAGTAGTTAAGAAAGCCATTGCCATTAAGAAGAAACAAATCAAGGCTCAACTCGCATTGGAAGAGTTAAGTGATGACGACGAACCCATTGAAGTCGTCAAGGAAAAAGTGAAAAAAGTTGCTGCACGACCAGTACCTAAACCTATATTCACTTTCGTTTGAGAATCGTCAGGCCATTATTGTTGGTGAATACTGCATGCAATTCCCAGTCAGAATTGCTCGCCAGAAACTCATCTATTGCTGGTTGTAATCCTTTCATGTTTTCTTCAACTGGAATCCCAGTGATTTTTGACATCTCTTTTACATTCCACATGTTACGCCAACACTCTCCATACACTCCATCCACTTCTGTATCATGCATGATAATATACTTGTTGCATAATGGCGCGAACTTTGCCAGTTCCCTTTTCAGTTGGCCATATACATGATATGTATCTATAAACACCAAATCAACTGCTTTGTCCAGTGTCAATGTCAAATCATTTCCCCATATCGTTTTTACTTTGGTTTTTGTTCGTTTGGCCATCATAGTGAAAAATTTGACATCACATTCCGTAATGTCGTTCATGATGAGTAGCTTTGGCTGACCCATGAGAAATGCCCAACTACTTACACATCCTCTGACACCTAGTTCAAGTATGGATTCACATTCACATGCATATTTGTATAGTGTAGGCAAATGTTCATTGATATCACTCGGAAAATTACAAAGTTCATTATATTTTTTCTCCATATACTCTATGGCGAAAAAGAAATCAGAAATCAAACAGAAACAGAAACAGACTGTCAATATCACAATTGGTGACCGTGTTGTCAAGCGAAGACGAGGCCGACCTCGCAAGGCTGCTCCTAAATCTGCTAAAGGATCTGGATTAGTCTCTGGCGGATTCGTAGCTCCCATTATTAATTACCCACCAGCTTATACCCCACCATCCGTCCTGCAACCTTTGCAACAACCTCAACAATTTCGTGCTCCAGCTCCCATTCCTGCTCGTGTTGCTGCTGCCGCTGCACCTCTTGAATATGCGGAAACCCTTACTGGAGCTCCAACTACTGACCCTACCCGTTTGAAACTTCCAATATCAGAATCAGCAATTCCTATCCCATCAGCTAAAAAGTTAGTTGAAGAACCAGAAGCTCCATTGCAAACGTTCAGGGTTAGAAGGAAGAAGAAAGCTCCAGAATATGATAATCAACCCGAGGGTAACGATGGCAATCTTGGTGACGCATTTGAACCACTTGTTGATATTCCTGCTGTATTCCAACAACCCGATGTTAGTTTGCCATTTGAACCAATAACTGTTGAACAAAGAGCCAGAAGGGCTGGAAGACCCAAATTATACGTCGGCGAAACAGATGAAGAAAGAAAGGCCAGAGAAAAGGCACAAAGAAAAGCAGCAAGAGAAGAAAAAAGACTAAAAGAACAATCAGGTGAGCTTTCCCAGCAAAAATTATTTTCAAAATTTGGCGGTGATCCTCAAGGTGAGTATTTTGCTCCTGCAGAAGAGTATGCAAGATTTGCATCAGCCCAAGGCTCACCTCGTTTTACATTTGTCGGTGACCCTGCAGAAGAACCTCCCCCACTTTCCGAATTAGAACGAAACAGACCATAATTTTATCTTACCTATATATATGTTCCAAATCAAGGAAAATGCAAAACCTAAACTCAAACGATGTGAAATGCTATGTGATGCAAAACTACATTCAAAACTTGATAATTATGACCTTACCTCATTCATGAATAATCATAGTACAACCTTATTTATTGGACGTCCAAAAAGCGGAAAAACATCACTCCTGTATAGCTTTTTTAAATCCAAAGACGTATTTAAGAACACATTTGACAAGATATTCCTTTTCCAACCATCCCAGAGTCGCGCCAGTATGGCCGACAAACTATTTGACAAGATACCCGACGATCAAAAATATGAAGAACTCACTTTAGAAAATCTCAATAACGTTGAGGAAAACCTGAGTGAGCACAATAATGTTATACTGTTTGACGATATGACTGCATATTTGCGTGACAAAACAATCAAGAAGAAGTTGAAAGAACTTGTGTTTAATCGGAGACATAAACATCTATCTATCATCTTCCTTGTTCAGACATACATGTCGGTTGAACCTGACATTCGCAAACTGTTTAGCAATCTTTTCATCTTCAAATGCTCCAAACGTGAAATGGAAACCATATGGGATGAACACGTTGAACTCCCCAATGATTATGTCCTCCCCATCATGAAAGTTGTCTTTGACGAACCATACCAGTATCTGTTCCTCAACACAGACAGCCAAAGATTGTTCAAATGTTTTGATGAGATTGTTATAGAATAATTTTCTTCATTCTATGTATGGGTAAAATATACAATGTATCTTTTGACAGCACAAACTTTTATGGCGGTAATAACAACAACAAACGATCCTATGTCACCAACTGGAGTTCTATCTTGCCTGATAAAGCATACAAGGTAACATTTTCTTACATGTCCGCAACTTGTACCGTTCCATCTCCCAATACAACTGTCATGACAGTTCAGGTGGATTTAGGACAGTCTTGTTCATTTGCTGCTGGCGCAAATCCATTTGCATCTTCTACTTTCCTCGGCAGTATCCCAATCACATCTATTGGGGCAGATGAATACTATTCTGCAACAACTGTTGATAATCCTCCTATCTATATCAGATCAAGACCTCAAGCCAATATCACTGAATTTAGGATACATAATGGTCTCGGTGTTACCAATTTCAATACTCCTATACCATCTGATTATGTTCTTACCCTATGTTTTGAAGAAATGGATTATTAAGTCAGATTCATCTGATAAAAAACCAATGAATACTTTGTACCAGATTCAAACAGTTCAAATAATCTATCAAAATCTGTAAATGAGTTTAGAACAGTTGTCATATAATATATACACATATTATATGGCAAACCAATACGAATTAGAACATGAATGGCAAATCTTTAATCTGGTTTTGCAATTAACACGTCGTATTGTAAAGGACGTGTCAGTGTCTTCATCTGGCGGGAACAAAATTCCGCATCAATCTCAATCAACTCCCTCATCCCAAGTGCCTTCAACAATCTAATCTTATCCGCCTTGCATTTGTTCGTTGCAAAGATCTCAATCCCCAACACTACCTTGCCGTCTTTCACCAGAACCACATCAATACTCCGCAATGGTTTGTAGCCATACTTTATACACTCCTGATACGATGGGCTCTCCTTATACCCAAGCGATCGCCATGTATTGACACATGTAAATCCCTTTTCCAAATTACAAATCTGATACTCAAACAATGCCTTGCAATCTCTGTACTCATCCCCAAGCGCACCTTGCTTAATCCATTCGGCAACATCGTACTTAGCATGAAAGTGTAACCGTGATTCAGAATTCTGATTGTATCCCATATACATTTCCTAAACATTATAAATTGCTAGATTTAACTAAATATCTAATTATAATTCCGTCGTCTGTCAAAAAAAAATTGAAACCATTTCGGCAAGTAGGTCAATGCATAAATCTATCAAGACAAATCATGCCTGCCTGCAAACCAACTTGTGACCATGTGCTAGATGCACAAACCGAATTCGCAGAGTTCCTTACTCATTACAATGACAAACATGACGATATTCATAACGAGACACTTGTCACCTTGTCTCAAGGTACAATGGTGTGTCAATCGTATGTGGAATGGATAAACGAATCAAAGACCCAAAAAGCGTTGTTTAAATTTCTACTTGACCCCAAGAGACAGGCCAAGTGGAAACTCAAGTCATTCTGTGGCCAACAAGAAATGGGCATCAACGGCAAAATCAACGGAAAACTTTTCACCATCTTCTTCGTAACAAAGTCAAAATCTCCTCGCCGATTTGAGTTTGACGAAATTGATGGAACTCCTCTTTCCAAGGAGCCTATTTACATGCTCTCAATTGTTCGGCGATAAATAAACAATACACTCCCAATAACACTTTTTTTTTCAAAGTATAAAAAGTATCAAAAAAAATTGAAATTATTTCGGCAAGTAGGCCAATGCATCAACCATGGCTAAAGTAATAACTGATATTATTTCTTGGTCATTGCCATGCACCGAAGAAGTGAGATACTTCACTGAACAAAAGCAAGCAAATCAATGGATGAAAATGCACCGCAAACGATGCAAACAATGCAAAGATTGCAAAGATTCAGAAGCAACATTTTCAAAGTATGACATTAATTATACTGTACGTTCCGCATCTGATCTATTGCAATTGCAACAAATAAACCGACATCTTATTCAACAAATTGATAATATAACTTCCTCTTAACCAATAACACTTTTTTTCAATGTATAAAAGTATCAAAAAAAAATTGAAATTATTTCGGCAACCATGTAAATGCAAAATGACGTGGGTATGTACCGATACATTCTCTTTTGTGTTGCTATGCACAGAACAAACGAAAGATTTTGTTGATCAAAGACAAGCAAACCAATGGTTAAAAATGCACAAAAAACGATGCGATGAGTGCAGAGATGCAAAAGCTGTAGATGTTTCAGGTTATAATATTAGTCGCAATGTAAATTCTCCTGCTGATGAAGTAAGATTGAAACGAGATGAAATAGAAGAAATGAAACGCATTATCGGAGCAATGAAAGCATAAACATCTATTTTTTTCATGTATAAGAAGTATCAAAAAAAAATTGAATTTATTTCGGCAAGTAGGCCAATGCATCCAAACCATGTCACGAGCAGAGTATCAAGAACTATGGGATCATGTTGTGTCGCTGAAGAAAAACACATCACATCGGTTTCGCATTGATATGATTGACGGCGTTAAGGTGTTTGTATTGATGTCAAACAACCTAAATTATAAGAAAGAACTGTATGTAAATTTTGAAATCACCTTCAAATATAATGGTGATATAGGATTGGGAGGTCATCATTTTGACAATTTTGACGAATTCATTACATTTATGACAACAGAATTGCCTCACTTTAGGTATGATAAACAAGCAGAATTATTTATGAAACCTAAAAAACGATTTGAATCACTCATACGCATGCAGAATGTTAAACTTGATGGTGAAGAATGTTGCGTGTGTCATGATCTGACCATATCAAAAACTGGTTGTAAACATCATATGTGCCTAGAATGTTGGAGTCAACTCAAAAAACGATCCTGCCCAATGTGTCGGAAATGTTTATGTTGTAATCTAGACGAAAGTGAGTGCGAATGCGAATTCTAATAAACTCTATCATTTTTTTCCATGTATAAAAAGTATAAAAAAATTGAAGTTATTTCGGCAAGTAGGCCGATGCAAAATGTCGTGTGAAAAATGCATCTATATAGACAACGGCATAAAAACATATTTTGAATGCTGTTGTGAATTTGATAAAATACAAATATTAGCAGACGATGCAAGAGCTACAAAAGATGGATTTGTATATGTGAATGGAAGATGGATAAAACATTGTGCAAAGAAACTACGTAAGATAAAATTTATATATATTAAATAATCTATTAACTTTTTTTCCAAGTATAAAAAGTATCAAAAAAAAATTGAATTTATTTCTGAAACCATATGGATGCATAAACGACATGTCAAATTTTATTGGATTGTTGCGTGACCATTTTGCATCTAAAACAAATGTTGAACAAGAAATTGTTAGTAGTATTCTTGCTCAACGTGAAACAATTTATCTTGAACGCAAAGCAAAACTTAACATTTCATTACGGCGTATTGGGCATAGAAAATATGAAATAAAAGGTGTATTTGGACATAACATTAAAAATAGTATTGAATTTTATCACAAACTAATTGAACTAACATCATGTCAATTTGTGACCAAATACATCAAAAAACCTCCACAGAAGGTAAAATTCATTTACATTGATTGAGACGAATAATGATGCTCTCCTTTTTTCTCCTTTCTTCTCCTTTTGTCAGCATAATTCTTCTCCTTTTCTCTCCTTTTCTCTCCTTTTCTCTCCTTTTCTTCTCCTTTTCTCTCCTTTTCTCTCCTTTTCTTCTCCTTTTCTTCTCCTTTTGGGTGATAAAAAGGAGATCGCAATATCACTTATACTTTTTATACATGAATGAATGAACGATTCATACACAAAACCTGCTTCGTCTACAGTGAATCTATGTATAATAAGTATAATAAGTATAAGAAAAAAATAATAATTAGTGTTTTGAGTTTTGGGACCTAAACCCCTATATAGAGAAAAAAAAAGACCGATTTGGCTATTGACTCTTGACTTTCATTTCTCTAATTTTTATAATTTTCTTATACTTTTTATACTTTGAAAAAAAAATTGAGATAATAATAATAATCTTATCAATATAT
>Ga0181356_1001172_pt1 | contig 11449 bp, 24 predicted proteins | sample Fa13VDMM110SN_FD_130104 | JGI IMG/M metagenome (GOLD analysis project Ga0181356, IMG submission 130104) | Freshwater viral communities from Lake Michigan, USA - Fa13.VD.MM110.S.N | ecosystem: Environmental > Aquatic > Freshwater > Lake | place: USA: Michigan | collected 2013-09-24 | reverse complement strand
GTAATTAAAGAATTTTCTGTTTTTAAAGGTGATCTCCAAAAACCGATATATGCGGGCACATTATCACGATTAGGTTGTGTTCCTGATGGTGTAGTGTGTGTAATTACATACCCTAAATCTTCATTAGGACCATTCCACCATCTAACTCCTCCCACACCTTGAGAATAATTTAACGATGGAGATTCACTTATGGCAATACTACCCACCTGAGTTGTACCAGATATTGGTGATCCTGTATTATACGCAAATAATCTACTTGTAGGCATATTATAAATTTTGTTCTATTGTAGTCATTATATAATTATAGACACCTCTATAATCTTCTTCATCCATCATAGATAAATAATTTACTCTTTCATCATTGTACGGATCATGAAAACTGTGTGAGTGGTAATTTACAAATTTTTTAAAGGTTTCAAAATTCCTCATATTATATTTCTTACCATCATAACCTTCAACACGATAAGGATCCTCTTGATACTCAATATAATCTTCATAGAGAACTGGACCTAAATTATAAACATAATTTTCTTTTTTTAGGTATAAGGATATTTCACGCCATAATATCTCACACTCTTCCATATTAAGTCCATATTGATACGTTAAATAACTGATTAAATAATCGTTTACATATCCCCCATTTTTTAATAGTACATTTATTCCAGATCCTTTGCATATATTCTTTATTGTTCCTGAATCGTAAATACTAAAAACTATTTTACCATCCTCAAACCTTATGTCTTTTTTTAAAATAATAAATATTTTATTCAACAATACTCTATTTACACTTTCACCATTCATAATCAGTTCATTTAATATATTCATATATAAATATTGGTTTTTAAATTAAAAATTTGTATATTTGCCTTAATATGAGAAAAAAAGTAGATAGTAATTTACCGAAAGACTCTTCACCTAAAAAAAGAGAAGAGGTAAAAGAAACTAAGGGTCCTATTATTAAATCCTCTTCTGATACTAATTATAGATGGGATAAAGTTAAAGGTGTTAATGGTAAAATCGTTAGATTCAAAACAGACGATAAAGAAAGGAAAGAATTTCTTTCACAAAAAAAATACCGTCAACTCTATGTAGGGATTGACGGTAATGATTTATATTTTTATTATGAAATCTTAGATTAAGGGGTATTATTAAACTGTGAATTAGGGTTTTGTTGTGACCTACCTTGATTTCTATTATTAGAAACAGAATTTTCTAAATCTACTATAATGATGTCATTAGTATCTATTGATATCCTAAACGCTTCTAATGCGTCACTAATGTGTGTTGATAACCTATCAAAAGAAGTGTTCACCATTTTGGAACGATTAGACTTATCTAAAATTCTATCTAAATCTCTCATTGCACCTTCCATATCTTCGTTGAGTTCTTTAAGTTTACCAACCATCTCGTACGCGTATTTAGTATAACTATATCCTGTCCCCCTAACTAAACCTCCGATACCTTTAATTGATGACATAACACCTTCCTCTATATTATTAGGGGATTTATCTACAATCTTTTTAAGTTCATTTTCAGTTAGTTCTATAACTTTTCCGTTTTTTCTAATTTTCATAACTATATTTTACATATAAATATGTAGACTATCATAAAAAATAGTTTAAAAATCAATAATTTTTAAAAAATTCTACACAAATGTAAAAACTTTTTTTTGTGGTTTGGAAAATTTTTCGTATCTTTGTATTATAAAACTTACAATTATGATTTTTAGACACACACAACCAAAGACAGAAAACGACATTAAAAGTAATGGGGATTGTATGGTTAGGGCGGTAACCATAATTACAAATTCCGAATACGGTAAAGTACATAAACTTATGTACGATAATGGGTGGAGGGCATCTAAAAGAACTGACAAAGATTGGGAGAGTCAAATAACAAATACTTTAGTTGACTTAGGTTTCAGTTATGAGAGAATTTCATTCCCTGGTGTAAAAGGAGAACGTAGGATGACTGCAAAAACACTGTCTAAAATCGATCCTGAAGGTAAATATATTATAAGAGTATCTAAACACGTTTCAGTGTTAGATGGTGGAACACTTTTAGATACTTGGGATTGTTCAGATAAATGTGTTTACTTTGTATGGAAAATAAAATGAAGAAATCCTGTAAAGAGTGTCCACACTTTATCCGTAATCGACATAATGATATGATTGTGGAGTTCGGTGTTAGGACTGGTAAAAAACACAACTGTCATATGACAGAAGGAAAAAAAGATTTATGGAATGTGGTGAATAAGAAATTAGAGTGTTATGGTTCTAAAATAACAACTCAATTAATATCTACCACTGATGTAAACAAATAATACTTCAGGAATTCTTACACACTGTATAGTATTACCATTACTATCTGTACACCCAAGAACCTCTAATCCTCTTGCGATGTTTTTAATATTAAAAGGTGCAGTTCTGGTTATTTCCTCTATATACTGTTTACTATATAATTTTTGAGAATCATAATATGACTCTTCATAATAAGACTCTTCTATTATACCTCTTAATTGTTTCTCAGTTATAATTACCTTTTTCATATTAATTGGCAGTTTCATACCCGTCACAATTACTTATACACCAGTCACCTAATAATTTTAAATAGTCATTTGGTTTACCCCCAACGATAGGCATTCTATTAATATATTTTGTTGGGAATGTGTCATCACACACTTTACAAGACCAATCTCTTTCATTTACTATTTTTTGTTTAGAGTTATTAGTAATACATTCTAGAAAACCACTCCAATCTGGTGCAGTACTTCCATATATATATTTTCTAACACAATTCTTTAGTACCTCACAATCCATATCATTTATTTCATCACCCTCAATTGGATTATAGGTATCTTTATCGTTAAAGTTATTCTGTTCATTATCATCACAAGGACAGTCCTTACAGAATTTATCTTTTGGTAATGAAGCGGTAAATGTTAACTTACTACACATAGCCTTCCACGTTTCGTAACCAACAACACCATCAACCTTTATACCTGCGTCTCTTTGGAAATCCTCCACCGCAGTTTTGGTTTGATTTTTAAATAAACCGTCACATTCTCTAAAATCTTTGTAACAGAAATCACCTTTCATTCCACCACCTGCATATTTTGTATTATATTGATTTGCATATAATAAGTGTTGTATCATTTGAACAACGTCTCCTTTGGATCCGTATTTGGCAACTTTTTCCTTACAAATAATTTCACATATTGTGTCTTGATAAGTTATTAAACCATACGATTCATTTAAAAATCTTTTACTTAAACGTTCTATTTGACTCTCAGTAAGTCTAAACACTCTTTTTTTCATATTAATTTTGTTTGTATTCTTCATAATTTTTACCCATATTGTCACTACTCAACCAATCGTTTAATAAAGTCGAATATTCCTCATCGGACATACTATCTTTTATTTCACCAACCCAATTGTCAAATTCCTCCACTCTATCGGTAGTTAAATCACCCCATCCGAATTTAAAATTCATTATACGGAGTACATTGTCAATATCAACCATTGATTCACCCAATAACTTTTTATTTGCCCCTTCAATGGATAATCTTTTTTGTATTGATAGTCTTCCCATAATATTTTAATTTATTAATAAATATCATATAAAATAAAAAAACCCCACTCTTTTGAAATGGGGTTATAATATAAACATTTTTATTTTGAGTTATGATAGTTATTGATAACCATCTTCATCATTTTTTTATTTCCTTAACTAACTTTTTTACTAAAAACATTATATGGGACTTTACATCATTGTCTATAACGCTTTCATCAACAAGTTCCTTTAAATAGGTTTGTAGTTTTTTTAAAGTATCAGTATCACCAACCTTTGGGGTTTGTTTATTATCTTCTCTAATAACTCTTCTAACGATACGATCCAAATCGTTTTCTCTTAATCTTTCTATTCTTCTCATAATATTTTTATTTTTTATATAAATATGTGTTTATTCTTAAAAAAGTAGTATATACGTTCAACTATTATTTTTTAAATTAAAATAATCTTTACCCTGTTTATATATTTCTTCATGATTTAACAAAAGTGTAAGATTAATTAATTTTTCGTATTGATCCGTAGGTACCATCATTACTTTGGTTTCGTAACCTAATTTTTCTTTTATAATACCATCTTTATGGTTAATTTTTTCCCATATACCTAAATCACCTTCACTACTAACTATAACCCCTTTTGGGTGTGTGAACATTAGTACTGCCTCTAATATTGACGTATCGTAACCCTCTTCTGTGGTAATCATATTTAAAAAAAACGAATCTTCACCCTCAATCAATTCTACAAACGCCATAACCTCATCGGTGTTAATATCAATAATCGTTAACGAATTATTATAGTGAGATAACACCGTATTACGATTAGAGATATTAATCATTTTTTTTATTATTTACAAAAAGAACCTTGTATAGTTGCCCACCACGTATCAGATTCGTCAACCTCAGAGTCTCCAGACATACCGTCCCTATCAATCTCCTTTCGAATCTCAATAATCGACTCTTTCCACATTTTTAAAGGTTGTTTTATTTTACCCCAATCAACAGGATTTTCTTTTATAGTACCTAAGTATTTTTCTAAAAGTTTTATACCCTCCTCATAAGTGTCGACAGTCATCATGTTACAAATGTCATGTTCCTTTTTATTGTATTCCTCTTTTAAAATCCTCTTAATTAAGTTTTTCATATATTATAAATATTATTTTTTTTATAAAATTTGTGTATTCTAAATAATATTTATATATTTGTACCAAACAAAGAGATATGAAAACAATTGTTCTAAGAAATCTTAATGGTACCGACAGAATGGTTACTAAATTTTTACTAATCCCTACTAAAATTAGTGGTGGTTGGAAATGGTTACAAACTGTAACCTTTAGAGAAGATTTTGTTAATAATAAATGGATTAAAATTGGATAATATGAAATTAAGTGATTTGTGTGAAATTAAAACTAATTTTCCTGAGGCGGATTTTTGGTTAGTTAGAAAGGGTAGTGAAGATACTGTAGGTTATCCTGTGAAAGATTATAGTTCAGAACATATTGGTATTAAGGTGACTGATACTGATGTACTTCTACCAGAATACCTCTACTATGTTATGTTAAACCTATTCAATCAAGGGGTATTTAAAAACAACAGTTACGGTTCTTTAAATTTAAAAAACATACGGGTTGAAGATGTTAGGGGAATTCGTCTAAGATAAAAAAACCCACTATGGCAGCGAACCTAGTGGGTTTAAAATTGTCCGTAGACAACAACGGTCCTAATCCGTTTATCTTAAATTTTTTTTAACAACCATCAAAATTTACTCTATTTTTAACCCTCAACTTTTGCCCTGGTTGTATTGAGTTGGCGTTTCTTAACCCATTAAGAGATTTAATATCATCCAAAGTAATACCAAATGCCTTTGCAATCGCCAATGCCTGATCACCAGAATTAACTGTATAACAACCAGTTTTATTACCTCTTTTTATTTCTTCTGCATTAGGGTGTTTTTCACCAGATGTCTCTTCAACTTCTTCTTTTAATATTCTTCTGATTAAATTTTTCATACTATTAATCTCTATTAAATGGTCTTTCTCTATTCTTGTTCATTTTTTCATTTCGATCATCCATATTCTTTTTTAATTTTTCCCATTCTGGGAATCCTTCCTCATCTTTTATTTGACGCATTAAATTGTTCATTTTTTCATTTCGATCATCAATTTGTTTTTTATCTCTATCATCCATATGATTTTTTAATTTTTCCCATTCTGGGAATCCGTCCTCATCGTCTTCATCTAATCCAATCTGATTTCTTTTCATTCCACTTCCATTACATTCTTCACAACCTGTGCCTTTACAACTTTTACAAAATGGGGATTCAAATCCAAAATCATCATTATCATCATCATCATTACTATAGTATGGATTATACATACTTAGGTCTTTGTATTCATCATCAAATCGGTAATATTTATTAACCTTTTTTCTGTCATCAGATGATAAATCATTAAAGTTCATATTACCAGAAAACGGGTGTCCGTCATCCATACCACCCAATTCACTTAACATACTTTCTCTAATTACTCTATTTACAATTCTTTGTAAATCTGATTCTGTTAATTTTATAATCTTTTTCATCTTAATTTTATTATTTTATTTTATTAAATTGTAATGTTAGAATAAATTAACGATAAGATTGTTCATCGACTTCATCACAAAAAACGTGTAACTCATCACGATTTCTATCAATAAGTAATAAAGTACTGTGTTTAACTACATAATTACCACTCTGACCATTAAAAGATGCTCTAATATCTCCCAACGAATATCGTTCCCGATCTAATTCAGTTTCATATAGTCTACGTTTATTTCTAATACGTCTAGACTCATCCAAGTTAGGATCACTAATACCATTCATATGAAGCCGCTCTTCATATGAAGGAAAATCCCTAAGGGTACCCTTTCTAACATCTTCTGATGAACACAGGACTTCCCACATCATATCAGTAGTACCATAGCGTTCTTCATTATTATTGTTTGTTATACTTGAGGCAGGGTTACCCATAGAATCAATACTTCTTTCGGCTTTATCATTTAAAGTTACATATAAAGTATTATTTGATACTTCCCATTTACCGGTCATCCCCTCATTGCTAGTAATATCTCCAAGAGTCACAGTCTCATCTCCCTCTAATCCTTCATATAATCTACGTCCTCTCTTAGTATTGGTAGTTTCTCTAATTACTCTATTTACAATTCTTTGTAAATCCGATTCATTTAGTCTAATTATTTTTTTCATCTTTATTTTATTATTTTATTATTTTATTATTTTATCTATAAATATATTCTTTCTTTAAAAAGTTTTATTTTTTTATTTTCACCCATACGTTAATTTCATTTCATCTAAAATAACATCCCTTAATTTCAATATATAGTTTTTAAACACAATTTGGGATTCATCCCAATCTAAACCGTAAGTATCGTAAAAGTATTTAAACTCATGTTCCCTAACTTCGGCAGAATCCCAACTTTCAACCTCATATTTTTCATACTTACCTTCCAAACCATTCGTTTGTGGAAATTCAATGAAAACGTTGATTTCTCTATGTGGTGTAAATCCGAATGTTCTCATTTCTAAACGAAACTCAGTGTCTTTCAATAAGAAATCTACAACCTTATCTAAATATACATCTATTTTTTTATCACTACTTTCAGTTATATCCGTTTTTTCTGTTGTATCTACAAAACCATTTGCGTCTTCGTACCCTATTTTATATCCCCTGTCATCAATTATCATCTCAACCCAGTCACCATCCCATGCTTCATAATATAACATTACACTTCCGACATTAGGGAAAATTTTTCTAATTGTAAAGAAATAGTATTCATCTGGTTTAACTATTCCATCACCCTCGTAGTCAGTCTCAATTTCTATAGAAACATCACCGAATTTTTTTTTAAATATTATGTCCCAATATTCCTGAGGCACCGCCAAACTCAATAAATCAGAGACATACGGTTTTTTTATTACCTTAGATATTCTATCAATTAATGATTTGTCCACCTATCAAAATTATTAACATATTGGGACAACCTCTACCCCTAATTTTTGAAATATCTCTGATAGCAATGAGTTTATTTTACCTTGACCATATTCACCCCTCATTAATTCTTCAATAGAGTCAATAATTTCTTTAGAAACTTCCGCACCATCCATTTTTTTTACTATAGGTGATGCAATATTAATAATTGCCTTACCTAAACCTCCATCAAATTTTTTATATAAGTCTTCTAATACTGCGGCAGGTGTAGATTTCGAATCTGTAGCCAATCTTTCTAAAAAATCTTTAATTTTTTTAGACGCTTCTTCACCAGCCACCTTAGGATTTTTACAGAACTCTTCTACATTTTCTAAATTACTACTAAGTTGTTGTATTATACCTTCTAACCCAGCCCTATATTTTGTAAGTAATTTAATTATACCTATGTTAACATCTTTTTTCCATTCTTCTTCTTCTTCTGTTAAATAAAATTTAGGGATTTTAAAATCCTCTCTTTCACCCTCAACAATGAGAGATCTTTTTTTCATTAATTCATTTTTTTCGTTAATTCTTTTTTTCATTTTCTAGTAGATTGATTTTCTTATTATATTTTTGTAATCGTTTAATAAAGTTTCTAAATTATTTAAAACTCTATTTAAATTTGCAACACTGTCTAAAACATCATTTGGTGTTCTTTGATTTGGGTCAAAAATAGTGCCACCAGTATCTCTTCTAATATGTGTTTTAATTTTATCGTCTAACTCATTTTTTGCACCTCTAAACTTCGTTATAATTGAGTCTATCTCTTCCCCATTTCTTTGTATTCTTCTATATAGGTGGGCAGACTCATCATTATCCATACCTTCTTTCATTAAGTTTTCGACAATCCTTTTAATGTCTTTATTTGTCAATTTATCCATTGTGTTTTTTTTATTTTATTATTATTTTTTAGGGTATTCTACATATAGTTCGACAATATCGTATGTTCTTATGTTATTAAATAAATCAGATTCTTTTGTTAGTATCATATCTATGATCATTTCTTTTATTTCACCCTCTATTTCCCAACCAAAATCACTATCATTAATTAAATCCTCGGTTATATATACTGTTGTTGGCCCTAAATTATCCGTTATGTCTACAGTACCTCCCGAATCAATATCAACATAAATTTCAATCACCTCACCAAATAAACTATTTTCTAATGAAACAGATACTTTGGTGTATTGAATAAATTGAATACCCGTAACTTTAAAAACAAAATCATAAGATCCCGAATACTTATGTAACTTAGTGTTGAAAAATTCACCTTCTGTTTTATTTAACTGATTAACCTCAAAATCAACGATACCGTTTAAGTATTCATCTTCAGATAAACCATATACATCTACAAAATCACTTCTATTTTCTAAAGCCCAAGATGGGTTAGATAGTTTACTCAATATTTTTTTTATGTATTCGTTCACTACTCTATTATTTTTTTCCAAATACTACTTTTAACGTAATTACTTTCAGGATCTTGTCTTAATCCAGATTCCTCAACCATACTGTAACCATTACTTTGAAGGAATTCCTTTTTAGGTCCGTACTTTTTAACTAACGCATTTCTATCAGAACTCTTTTCCATTAAACAAATGTCATAGTCACTTTTAGATTTACAGAAACTATCTGTATCCTTATCACTATTACTTTGTTTAATGATGAAATTAATATCTATTGATTTTTGTTCGTTAAGTACTTTTCTAACGATTCTATTTAAATCTGATTCTGTTAATCTTACAATCTTTTTCATATATTTTTTTTAATTTTATTCGTAAAATGTTACGAAGTATTCTGTGATACCACCAGAAGAATGTTTTACTGGCCCCTCAAAACCACTTCTATCGCCATAGACTCCTTTAACTGTTGATGATCCAGGATCATGACCCATTCCCCCTCTTCTTTCCAACTTATAACTTTTTTCAGAAGATGTTAAAGGAACTCCAATGGTAAACTCACCACCCTCCCTTTCAAACTCAATATCTTTAATATTTGGTTTTAATTTTTTACCTTTAAGGTATTTGTTTATCTCATATGTTAAAACATTACATAACTGATGTAAAGAATCACCAGAACCACATTTAGCGTGTTTGATTAAGTAACCTGATTTTGGTCCATCGTATGATATTGAAAAATAAGTTTTACTCTTAGATACAACAATTTTAGGTCTACCGTTGGTTCCGTTGAAATGTGATGATCCACCACAATCTTCCCAACAGTTACAACTTGTACAACATTCAGGTTTTTTGGGTGTAGACTCTTCACTATCCACATCTACTTCTTTATCTTCTTTATCTTCTTCCTTATCTTCCTCAGAAGATTTTTCTTCCACAACTAAATTACCAAACATCCTCTCTTCCGTAAAAAGAGATTTCATCCTTTCAATAGTCTCATTAAAATTTTTCATTTTTAGTTTTTATATAAATATATTAGATTTCATAAAAATACCCCATCAAGAGGGGTTGGGGTGATGGAACAGTTCGGTCGTACAACAGATTATCTATACTCAGGATTACTGACACCATATTCGGATCTAAGAATACCATTCATCTCATTCAGATAATCTCCCCATAAGTATTCAGATTCCTTACGAGTTAAACCATAATTGTTCATACAATAGTCAATAAAAAATCCTACATTAAAATGTCGAATTCTACTAAAATATGAATCTGTAAATGGTACCATTAACATAACCTCACCATCCGACATTTCCTTAACAATGGTATCGTCCACCAAATACTTAAGAACCTTTTCCATATAGTTAGAAACCTTTTCACCAAACATATCGTGATAGATATTCTCATTTATCGTATCACCATATAATTTATCTGAGATTATACTTTCATAATAACTGTATAAGTAATCAATCTCTTTATTATCTTTTATACCATAGGTATATTCTATATAAGATTTAAAAGATGGCATCCTACTACCTACCGCATTATTACCAAACCAACTTTTTGTGAGATAACCAACCATAACACGAAAAGGTGTAATTACCACATTGTCCCCTTCATATTTATCATATGTAACGGTACTATCCATAACCAAACGATTAACGATTTTATTTAATAAGATATATCTACCTTCGTCCATATAGAATTACATCGACTGTGCCAACTTATTACTCACATCCAAAAAGAAATGTGTTAACTCATCTTCCAGATTCTCATTTAAATTAACGTAGTCATTACCATCGTGTATATCGAAATGCATAAAATTATAATCTGCGTCAGTATATATCTCAACGTAATAATCTATTTCATCATCACCATTCATAAAATTAAAATTACCAATGTGTTTATATTCTTTAGGATTGTCATCCCACTCCTCTGTGGACTCATAGGTGAACTTTACGGGTACTTCATCCACTTCACCATCAAACTCGTAACCTGAGTCCATACTGAGTAAATTTTCGATATGTGGATCAACCTTATCTTTAGACATATCGTCTAAGAATTTTCTTTCGTTGTCCGTCAACGACTCCATACCGTATTCACCAATCTTATCGAGAATCTTATTTAGTAATTCCTCATTCTCATTAATGAATAAACGATTAACTTGATTTTCTGTTACAATTATTTTCATACAATATAAATATTATGAAAAATAAAAAAACTCCAATTAGAGGGGCTGGGGTGATGGGACAGTTCGGTCGTACAACCGTTTAAAACCATGTATAAGACTCCCTTAATTTTCCCATATACTCCTTCCAAACATAATCTATTTCATCTTCTGTAAGTCCATAATTATTCTTACAGTAATCATTAAAATAAATTAACTGAGTATCCAACCCACTATAAGAAGTATTTTTTAATAAACCAAATGTGTGTTCATAAACCGACCTAAATCCAGTTCTACCTG
>Ga0181356_1001171_pt1 | contig 11453 bp, 9 predicted proteins | sample Fa13VDMM110SN_FD_130104 | JGI IMG/M metagenome (GOLD analysis project Ga0181356, IMG submission 130104) | Freshwater viral communities from Lake Michigan, USA - Fa13.VD.MM110.S.N | ecosystem: Environmental > Aquatic > Freshwater > Lake | place: USA: Michigan | collected 2013-09-24 | reverse complement strand
TATGTTAAGATAACTTTAGATTGGGTAGCAGCAACAATTAATTGATATGGGCAGAACTGATAAAGTCGGAAGCTTTCAAGTAATTCAAGAAATTGCAAAGATTTCTAATCAAACACACGCCTCTGTTCGTGGCACAATAGACGCTTATCATCAAATCATATTAAGGGAGTTAAGAAAAAACAATACGGTTACTTTCCCTGACTTTGCAAGCTACACTTCAAATTACAGAAAGTCTGCTCTTATTAATCCACAAGGAGTAGCTATTGTCGGCTCAAACTGCGCAAAGATTATCCCATCAAGGAATATGCGAAAGGTTATAAACTCTACTGAACCGATAGAGTTTGATTTAGGTCTTTTCGATTCAGTACAAAGCAGGATGATTACTTTTTTAAAGAAAGAGGTAAAAAGACTACACACTTCAAGGTATCGCGCATCAAACAGAGCAAACATCATCAGGGACAAGTATGATGATAGAATAAAGCAAATGCGCAAAGAAACAAAGAATCTAAGATTAGTAGATAGGTACAAGAAAGCCTCTTCACTTCTTGTAAGACGCAGAGCAAGAGTTTTACTGAATGATAAGATATTGAGAAAGCGAATCAACTCTTCTTATTTTTTAGATGCTATTACGGCGTTCCCTGTACTTACTGAATTTTATAAAAAACAAAGTCTAACGATTAATGAAATCAATATGTTCATTGTTGTTAATCACTTTGAGTATTTTACTGCAAAGGACTCTTTATTGTTTGGCTTTAAAAAGACTACCTGTACTCGTATATTAGACAAGTTACACGAAGCTGGGTTGCTTGAAAAATTCATCGGCAAAACAAATCAATACGCTGTGAGCTTGTTGGGCAAAAAAAGGTTTACTGCTTTTTCAAAAGAAATAAATAGCGGTGTTCGTGACTTGCTAAAAAATTACAAAGAAAAAACAAAGGATGATGATGACGCACTTCCTATAAAATTAAAAAATTAATATTATGGTCGGCAAGGAATTAGCAAAACTTCGTAGTGGAATAGCAGATGTTGATAGCTATATTGAAAAACTTGAAGAAAAGGTTAATGCTATTAATGGCTCAAATACCTTACGCCTAATTACCTCAATAGACTCAATGGCAGGTAAGATTGCTACCGATATTGATATGATGGCTAATGGCCAACAAGACGAAGAGGGCAATGAAGTAGAAATATCTCACAAGATTGTTGATACCTTTATAAAACTAATCGACAAATCAGACAAGATAAAATCATTCTCGGAAGTTGTTGAAGCATTGAGAAGCTTGGATGATGATAGCGAAGATGTAAACAAAGCAGGCGAAAGTATTTTTGAAAAGACTGAAAGAAAGATAAAGAGCAAGTTGAATGGCAAGACGAATTAAAATTATGCTTCAAGGCTTGGAGTACCTTACTCCTGAAGTGCCTAAATATATTAGAGGCAGAGATTTAATGAAGCGTGACCAAGTTTGGAGCAGAGATACAACTTATTTACAATGGGATTGGAATACAGACCCGACACAAGGCTTTGTATGGCACGAGAAGCCTTCAAAAGGTCAGATTGAATGGTACGAGTCAGAAATAGAAAGATTGCACACAGGGGCTTGGATAATGATTTATGGCGATGCTGTTTACTTTAACAAATACGCTTATTTCTTTCATCAATGGTTTATGCTACAAGAGGGCATATACCCAATATTCAAAGACACTTCATTAGAATACTTTCGCTTCTATCAGTTATGTGAAGAGGATGACTTTACGTTAGGGGATTGTGGGATTAAGGGCAGGCGTGTCGGTCTTTCCTCAATGAAGGCATCAATCAATCTACTTATAGGTTTACTTGAAGAAAACACATTGCAAGGTATTGTATCTAAGACAGGTACGGATGCTAAAGAAATGTACTTGATGGTAAAGAATGGATTGGAAAACTTACCAGAGTTCTTGATGCCCGATTTGGCTAAAGTTGCTGAAACGGAATTGCACATAGCCAAGCCAAGAAGCAGAATATCAACAAACAACAAAACCGTTTCAGGCGATAAGGGGAAGAACAATCGTATTAATTGGCTATCAACTGCTGAAAACGCTTACGATGGTCGTAGAGCAAGAAATATTACCATAGACGAGGCGGCAAAATGGGAAGAGGCAAATGTTGAGATATGTTTGGCCAAGATAAGTGAAACTCTTGTTATTGGAGCTTCCGTTATTGGTCACGTATCTGTATTTAGTTCAGTAAATAGGGGCGACAAGGGAGGTAACAACTTTAAGAACATTTGGATAGGCTCTAATCACTTAGGCAAGTTAGATACAGTCGGCCAGACAGAAACACGACTTAAAAGATTCTTTCTTGAAGGCTATCGCGGATATTTTGGATATATTGACAAGTATGGCAACTCAGTAATAGAAAACCCTACTGCCGAGCAAACTGCTTATCTTTCTAAACTTGTTGACCCCACAACAGGAAAGAAAGCTTGCCCCAACCCAAAGATAGGAGCAAAGCAATACATTCAAGAGAGAAGGTCTTTGCTATCAAACAATCCTGATAAATTATCCGAGTGGGTTCGTATGTACCCTTTTGAATGGCAAGAGGTATTTAAGGACTCAAACAATATGTGTCACTTTGACTTAAATGAGTTGAACGACCAAATAATGGAAATTGAGATGGAACTTGAAGGTAAAAACAAGTCAGAGAATGGGCGTGTTGGTGTATTCAAGAAGGCAGACAATGGAGAAATATACTTTGTAGATAATCCTAAAGGTATGTGGTATATCTTAGAGTTCCCCGAGCAACACAATAAGTCTGTTTACAATGGTAGCGTTAAATGCCCGAACAATACGAATTACGGAGCATCAGGATTAGATACGTTTGCAAATGCGAAACAAACCGTAGAAAAGGGGTCTGATGCTTGTTGCATTATCCACAAAAGGTATGATTCGTTAAACCCCGAAGCGTCTAATATGCCTATTGCTATGTTTCTTGGAAGACCTAAAACAAAAGAAGAGTTTCATAATCAGATTTTTTATGGTCTTGAATATTATGGGGTAAAGATGCTTGCAGAAAGAAGCCCTACGGATTGGGAGGACTATGCTATTGAAAAGCGATATGCTTCTCCACTTGAGGCAACAAAGAAACATGGGTATTTAATTGGCACAAAGCGTTCAAACAACACAGAGGTGTATGGCATTGCACCACAAGACAAAGAAGCAAGAGAGCAACACCTTACCGAAATGGTTGAGTATTCTTTGAATAATATGAAGAAGATTAGATTCTTGCGTTTATTGAAAGATATGGTAAACTTCAACATTAATGCTCGTACAGATTATGATGCTTGTATGGCTTGGGGATATGCTTTAATGGGATTAAAGGAACACGCCTTACCTGTTAAGAAAGTAGATAACAGCAAGTTAAAAATATTCCACGTTTTCAATAAACCAGCAGCACAAAAATATCACTAAAACTTATTTTATCTTTGATAAACGATTTTTATTAATTTGCTATGCCTATATACGAGTCATCACTACCAAATACGTTAGATTCAGATAAAGAAAAAAATTCGGAGGCTTTTGGTTATTCAGTTTTAAAGGCTTGCTATGAAAGATGGAAATCTGGGTATGGCTCTGAATCATGGGTTGTAAAAAAGCAAAGGTTTGATTATAACCGTTCGTTTTCTGTCGGTAAACAACCGATGTCAGAATACAAAGACATCATTGACACCGATGGTCAATTATCTGTAATTAACTTGCAGTACACACCAAATCCTATTGCCATTCCTTTTCTTAATCGTTTAAAGGATAGGTATATGCAACGAGTTGAAAAAATTAGTTGTGTTTCTATTGACCCTTTTACCCAATCTAAAAAAGAAAAAGCTAAGAACGAAGCCTTGTTCAAAATGAAACACAAGGAAGAGATAATGGCTTTGCAGAAAGATGCAGGATTTGAATTAGAGGAGTTTAAAGATACCGACCCTGAAGATGAGCAAGAATTAGACATAGAGTTTGGCTTTAACTACAAAGAGCGCGAAGAGGTAGTGATGGAAAATGGTATCAATCTTGTTTTCTATGACAACAAATGGAGCAAAGTAATTAAGGATAGGATTTTTGACGATTTGATTAATTGCGGTTACGCTGTCAGTAAAACATATATCGACCCCAACGGAAGGGTAAAGTTAAAGTGGGTTAAACCCGATAATTTTATTACTTCTTATTCTGAATGGAATGATATGAGGGATTGGGAATGGCAAGGTGAGGTAGATTACATGACTATTACTGATATACGATTAAAATATCCGGGAAAGTTTTCAGAGCAAGAATTATTTGATTTAGCAAGAGAACATTCAGGAATGTATAATAATGCTCTGTGGACTTACAACTGGTCGTACGTATGGTTAAATGCAGTTGCAAGACCTTACGATTCATACAGAGTTCAAGTATGTAACTTGACTTACAAAACATTATATAATCTTAATTACGAAAAGAAAACAGATAGGTTTGGTAAAGAGATATTAGACCCCGCCAAAGAGATAAAAGAAGGCAAGGAGTATGAGAAATCTAAACCTTATTATGTCAGTTACACAGGTGCTTACATCATCAATACAGACAAAGTTCTTGAATGGGGATTAAGTAAAAACATGATTAAGCCTGAGAAGAATCTTACAGAGATACTTTCTCCTTATACGGTGTATATGTACAACAATAATCAAATGGTAAACACTCCATTGATTGAAACAATGATACCGAGCATTAAAATGATGCAGTTGTTGAATCTTAAATGTCAAAACATTATTGCTACGATTGCTCCTGATGGTTCTAACATTGACTTTGCAGGATTGTCTGATATTGATTTAGGTTCAGGAATTGGTGTTGTTTCTCCGTTACAGCTATATGGCATTTATTTGCAAACAGGTAATATGTATTACAAGAGTATTGGCGACAATGGTGAAGAAAGAAGACAACCTCCTATTACTCCAAACAATGTAAACTTCTCAAACAAACTCCAGCAGTTAGAAAGTCAATGGCAATCAGAGTATCAAAAATTGGTTGTTATTATTGGTTCTAATTCATTGGATTCAGGGCAGATAAACAACCAAGCAGTAGGCAAGCAAGTATTCCAAGATGCTCGTAAGCAAGGAGAAAGTGCTTCAAATTACATCTACAATGCGTACTTAAATATCATGGAGCCGACTGCACAAAAGGTTCAGCAGTTGTTATGGGATATTCTTGTTTACAAGAAAGGTGGTTACGAAGGGTATATGGCTGCATTGGGCAACGACAAAGTTGAATACATACGTTTAGAGTCTACCGATGACTTCGAGCGCGCGCAGTTTGATGTTAAGATTGAAGCGGTGCTTGACGATACAAGTCAAGCAATATTGCAAGAAAGAATCAATATTTCTTTAGGTAATAAGGAAATCACTTTGCAAGACGCTCTACAAGTAGAAGAACTATCTCAAACAAATATTAAGTACGCTTCTTATCTATTAGCGTCAAGACAAAAGAAACGTGAGAAGCAACGAATAAAAGAAGCCCAACTAAATTCTCAATCAAACACAGATGCAGCTATCGCCGCAGCGCAAGCAAAATCAGATGGTGAGATGCAGGTCATTCAGTTAAAGAATGATTTAGAGAAGGATAGAGAAAAAGAAAGGCTTGAATCAATGAAAATTGAGGAGATGACTAAGTACGCAAGTATTATGAAGACTGAGCTGATGAAGGCTTTACTTGCGCAAGGTAAAACTATGGAGCAGTTACCTTCTATGATATTTGATGGTATAGGTCTTATAGATAAAACCAACAAGCAGTTGCTTATGGAAGAGCTTGCTGAAAACGAAAGAGAAGCGCAACAGATGGCGGCTCAGATGGCAGCAGAGGAAGAACAAGCTATGATGCAACAAGAAGAAGGTCAAGAAATGATGCAAGGCGAAGAGCAGATGGCTATGGGTGAAGAAGAAATGATGCAGGGTGAAGAAGAGCAAATGATGTAAGTCAAAAAACATTAAAAAAAGTATTATAGATTTGTGTTAGAGAATTTAAAGACAAATCAATATGAGTGAAAAAGTAAATGTAGCAAAAACTTGGGAAGATGCTGTACTCGATAATTTTGAGCAGCAAGATTCAACTACTGTCCAAGATGAATTTGTAAATACCGCATCAAGCGAAGAAACTATTGTAGCACCTGCAAATGACGCTATTGAAATAGTTTTACCTGAAGGAGCTGAAATTGTTAGCAACGAAGCAGAAGAAATCGTAACCCCCGAAGCAGTTTCTGTTACAGAAGCAAAGGTAGTTGAACGCTATCCTGAAATGAGTGACGATGCTAAAAAGGTATTAGAGGCTTTACAAGCGGGCAACGAGGATGAATTATTTAATTACTTATCTGAAAAGAGAAAGGATTACAATACTATGTCCGATTACGATGTAGTAAAAGAAAACATTATCCGTTCCAACCCAAATTGGACAGAAAAAGATATTGCCATTGAGCTTAAATCAAAATACGGCGTATTGTCAGCGAAAAAGGATTTATCTGAAATTGATGAAGACATTTACCCTGATGAATACAAAAGTGCTGTTGAGTTCAATGAGTTAATTGATGAGCGCGAAACTATTCTTGCAAGGGATGCAAGAGAAGCAAGGCGTGTTTTAGACGAACAAAAGAAAAACATAGAATTTCCCAAATTAACCCAAGAAGTACAAAATCAGCCTACCGACGAAGAAATTGCAGAAGCAAACAAACAATGGGAAGCAATGGTTGTAAGTGAAGTTCCAAAGATTTCAGACTTCAAGTATAAATTAAATGGCGAGGATGTCGTTTATAAAATTACTGAAGAAGAGAGAACGAACTTAACTGAAACCATGAAAGGTTTTAACGCTTCAGAATACCTATCTAAACGTGGATGGTTTGACCAAGAAGGTAACCCGAATATTCTAAAAATTAGCGAGGATGTCTATAAATTAGAAAATCAAGGTAAGATGATTGGTTCTGTGGCAACACAGATTAAAACCGCGACACGAAAAGAAGTTATTTCAAGAGATATAAAGAATATTGATATGGATGATAAATCATCATCTGATTTTAAAGTTTCTAAACCCTTTTGGCAAGTAGCTATGGAAGCTGGGGAATAATTAACAAAAATAGAAAATTTAAAAATTAAAAGAAATGTCAGCTTTACCATCAAGTTTTACCACCCCCTCCGTAACCAGAGCGGGTACGCTCATAAGTGAGCTTAACATCATTGTACCTCGTGCATACAATCAATTTATCGACAAGTGGAAGTTTGTTCCAATCGTAATGATGAACGAATTAGCAGGTAACGAAATGCCTACTGATAACAAATTGTTCTACCACTATGAGCAAGCAGGTCGTGCTATGGGCTTCGTGCAGTCAGCAGCAGCGGTTACTGTTGCAGCAGGCGCACCAGCAACTATTACTGTTGCAGCAGGAGCTTATTCAGCTTCAGGTACTCGTTCTTTACCAAACGAAGGACAAATTTACTACAACGCTCGTACAGGAATTGAATCTCGTGTAAGTGCAGTTCCTAACAAGTCAACTCCTTATGCTCACACATTTGTATTGACTCCTGTAATTTCTACTGAAAATGCTTCAACTCTTGCAGGTGATGTATTACAGAACAGAGGTTACAAATACTTAGGTGAAGCATCTGATTACACAGGTACTGAAGTACGTAACATCGACAAGTACACTAACTTCTGTACTCAAATCCGTAAGGACAGTAAGTTCACCGATTTGTCAATGGCAGAAAGAATTGACTTCGAAATTGATGGTCAGCGTTTCTACAAGTACAAGCAGTTGAAGGATGACAACTATGAGATGATGCTTCAAAAAGAAGTTGCTCTTATGGATTCAAACTTAACCAACAACTTAGGTTACAACGAATCAGGTACTGCGGGTGTTATCCAACAAGTACAAGCAAACGGAACTACTCAATACTACTCTACAATGGGTGCGCAGACTACTTTTGCTCAAATCGAGCGTCAGATTGATAGTCAAGGTGGGCCGGGTGAGTACGATTGGTTGTCAGATACCAATCAGAGTATCGAAATCCAAAATGCTTTGGGTAACGACTTCAACAACGGTGCTATTTTGTACGCACAAACAGGAAGCATGGACAACTTAGACCTTGCGAGAGGATTTAAGTCATTCACTCCATACCATCGTAAGTACAACTTCACTCGTTACTTACCATTCTCACAAGCAGCTTTCTATGGCAATAATGTTGCAGGAACTACTCGTGATAACTTTGGTTTGTTGATTCCAAAAGGAACAGGTACTGATGCAAGAACTAAGAACATTGTTCCTAACTTCTGTATTCGTTACCAAAACATTCCCGGATTCGGAAAAGTTGTTATCGGCGAAACAGGAGGTCTTTCACCTAACGGTAAGACTACCAAGTTGGAATTAGATGTATTCCAGCAAGCGTACTACGGAGTGATGGTTTTCGCTGCGAACCAGTACGTAATTCTAAAGAAGTCCTAATTTAAACAAGGCGAAAGGGCGAGGAAATTCTTCGCCCTTTTTTTAAATAAACAAAAGAGAGAAAAATGGAAGTATTAATTGAAAAGAAAAAAGGAAACCCAAATTTTGGGAAAAAACCAGTTCAAACCGTAAGCGACTTAGACAAAATTTATGATTTCGAGCTTATTAAAACGTATGAGATTTATAAGCCAGAGGTTGTAATTATTACAGGCAGGAATAGCGAAAAAAGTGTAGGCAAGAGTGATACGTTATATCCTCCTACGTTTGCTATACCTAATAGTGGTCTTGCTTGGGATGAAGTAGAAAATCGTCAGAGAGCGTGGAGGTTTATCAATACCGAAGAGTCTATTTGGATTGATGAGCAACGTGAATTGACAAGTGAAGAAGAAGCGTCTTTGCTTTCAAATACAGACAATCAGCTTGAATTTAAAAAAGGAAAGCTAATGGTTAGAGGTATTGAGAAATCAAAACTTGCTGCTTTGATGATACAAGATATGTACGAAGGTAAGAAGAAGCAATTAAAGCAAATCCCTCCTGTGTATCGTTTATTAAATCCTGAAGCAATACTAAAGAGTACGCAAGATACCTTAGACTTAGCTTGGGAGGCAGAAAGTGCTGCAAGAAGTTGTTCTTCAAAAGAGATGTATGAGTTTGCAAGTGTTTTAGGCATTAGCTTAGAGCAAAGCGAAGCAGGTGTTCGTAAGGACTTTATTGTTTCTGCAAAGTCAAACCCTGCATACTTTGTAAAGCATTTTGTAAATCCAAAGAACAAGTATCAGTATGCTTTTTCTGAAGCAGTTAAGAACGACCTTATCTCTGTAAATAAAGATAGCGGTAAGCTAATATGGTCAGAAAGCAAAGCTGAAATTACAAGTGTTGCTCCTAACGCAGATGTTGCGCAACAACTTGCCGAAAGAGCAGTAAACAAAGAATCGGACATACTTGCTTTATTTGAGCAATTATCACTTCTTTAATTTACAAAAAGAGGATTCGTCCAAATTCTCTCTTTGTTTTCAACCCTGCGCTGAAAGGCGTGGGGTTTTTGATTTAAAAAACTATTATATTTTTTGTATTACATTTGTTTAAGTAATAAACTTCAATGGCAAACATTAACGACATATTTCAGTTAGTACAGTATCGTGCCAATAAAAACGGTTTTCTTGGGAACATTTCTCCAAATGATTTTAATTTGATTTTCCCTCGTGCAGAAATAAAATATTACAATTCGCTTTACGCACAATACTATAAAACTCAACGTATTTCCGATGCTTTAAGTAGGTTTTTTAGTCCTTTAACTGCTATCAATATGCCTACGGCTGGTGCTACTGCGGGGCAATATACCTTCCCATCTGATTTGTTTCACGTAGATGCTATAACTCGTACTGTTGGTACAGAGCAATACCCTATTGTTAGAGTAGAAAAAGATAGGTTAGCCAATCATTTATCGTCAAAGATAGAAGCTCCGACTGCTACTTTCCCTATTTATACAGAATTTAAAACGTATTTACAATTTTACCCAATAACTTTAGCTACTGCCAATTTGGTTTATCTCAAAGCACCTACTACAAGTGTTTGGGGATATACGTTAAATGGTATTACTGCTTTCAGCACATTGGTTGGTGGTAGCTTATACACGAATGGAACTTACACGAATGTTGTAATAACAGGCGGTACAGGTAGTGGTGCAAGAGCAACGATTGTTGTTTCAAGCGCGCAAGTTACTTCTGTTACTATTACTACGGCAGGTAACGGATATGTAGTTGGTAATGTCCTATCTGCAAACGCTGCTAACATTGGCGGTACAGGCTCTGGGTTTGCTTTCACAGTTACGCAAGTATCAGGGAATAGACCAATTTACAATCCATTAACTTCTGTTCAAGCTGAATGGAATGAAACGGATTTAGATAACATTATTTACCTTGCATTACAAGACATCGCACAAAATATGCGTGATGGTATGTTGCAACAGTTTGCACAAGTAGAAACACAACAAGCGAAATGACCTATCAGCAAATAAGCGAACAAATCAGAACTATGCTTTATGATGGCATACCATCAGATGACGCATCTTTCAGTTTAAGATATATTGCCGAGCTTGTAGCACAAGAGGTTGCTGTTCAAGCACGTAAGAACGCTTTTGAAAATAGCAACGCAGGTGAAACAACCTATGCAAACGATACGTTCACTTCTACCTTTACAAATGTTGCCGTTACTTACAATAGCACACTAAAGCAAAACTTCTCGGTATTACCACAAATACCTACTGCTTTACCAAACAATCAAGAGATAGTTAGTATTACTCCTCTTGGCATCATAGGAAGGCGTAGGCAGATAGTTTTAATGAAGAATAAGGATAAGTTCATGCAAGATATGTTACCTCCTGTACGTGGCTTTATTTTAGCTTACATAGAGGATGGTAAGTTGTACTATGACAACATACAAGAGTATATGTTCACATCGGTCAACATTACTATGGTAGGAGCTATCAGTAGCACAGGAGATTTACTAAGTGCAAATCTTAATGTTCCAAAGAATGTAGAGAGTGAGATTATAGGTAAAATATTCCAAATGTTAAGAGCGTCTAAGGGATTACCTGAAGATATGGTGAATGATGCTCGTGACTTACCAACGGTACAATAATTATGGCAACGATAGGATTAAGGCAGATAGTGGCTCAATTTTTAGATAGTGCAGACCAGAGTTCGCACCAATTTAGGCGTATGTATAATATCGGTGTACGTGGTTCTCGTGCATTTAACTTAGACATTACAGGAACAATGATTACTGTCTTACTGCCTGTGAATGTAAACAATACAGTTAACCTACCTGTTGATTATCTTACCTATTCAAAAATGGGTATCATCAATGAGAGAGGTGAGATTATTACTTTTACAAAGAACGAGCAACTTTCACAATACCACGCTATATACCAAAATCAAGAAAATAGAAACGAGGGCGTTCCTGAACTTAC
>Ga0181356_1001170_pt1 | contig 11459 bp, 25 predicted proteins | sample Fa13VDMM110SN_FD_130104 | JGI IMG/M metagenome (GOLD analysis project Ga0181356, IMG submission 130104) | Freshwater viral communities from Lake Michigan, USA - Fa13.VD.MM110.S.N | ecosystem: Environmental > Aquatic > Freshwater > Lake | place: USA: Michigan | collected 2013-09-24 | reverse complement strand
TCTGATTCAATGTAACAAGGATCACAAAGTAGAAGCTGACCTGAGTCAACTCCTACATGTCCTATTAATACTTTATTATACTGTTCCATCTGTTGCTGGTTCTTCAAGATCTTTTAAATATTCAGCAGCAAATTGTACTGCATTTTGAATTGCTTTTGCTGTTGCAATCCACATTTGCCAATTACTTTGAGAAGTGTTTTGAAACACAAAATCTTTTTTAATACTGCTTGGAGCAACATTAAAAGTTTTTGATTTTACATCGACTGATAATCTAACTTTTGCAGTCAATTCTCTTCCTTGACTATCTGTGTATCCTTCACTGAAGTCAAAATCTACGTTTACAATTTGTTTATTCATTTTCTTTCATTTTATACATTTCCTGAAATGCTCCCTGGAATCTACCTTTTAATGCTTTTGGTTTTTCACCATTTTCACCAATAGAATATGGTCGTAATACAATTGCATCAATTAAATCGCCATTTTCATTTGCCATTTTACCTTCTCTAATAATTTCAAACACTTCCATGTCTGATTCATCTGCAGATTCATATGTAGAAATCATGCATTCTATTTTTGGTAAATCTTTCCAGTCATCTGGAACTTCTGTTACACCTTCTGGTGTTTTACGTAACCATGCTTCTGAAGAAAAAGAAAAACATATTGGTTCTTTTCCTTGTTTTGCAAGCATAGCAAGTAGTGATGGAATAGCTGTTGCTAAAACATCTTTTGATTCGTCATTTTCAAGGAACTCACCTGGAACAGGTACTGCAACAACATTCATTTCTTCATTGCTTTCTTTGACAAGAACTACGATCATAGGATCAAGTCCACCATGTTTACTAAGCAAATACTGCATCAATTGCACGTTTGCTACTTTAAATTCTTTAATGTGATTTTCGTAGTTCATAACTAATAAAATTTTTAATTTCAATTTTCGAATTAAAAAACTCAGGTGTTAGATGTTTTTTTACATCTTCTACATCATTTTCTTTGATGAGGATTTTGCCATATTCTTTACGGTATTCAACCAGTTTCTTTTCAGGTTTCAATATTCCACACAATACGTCAGCGTACAATGCATGTTCAAAGTATTTTTGAACAACTGATTTTTCTTTTCTGGTTTTTCTTCTTAACGGAATTCTTTTACGCATTCTGTTATAAGTATTGGTTTATAATCTATAACTTCAGCACAAACATTAATATAACGCGGATCATCTATACTGTTAAAGTGAACATGACCATGAATGTTATATGAATATCTAAACTCAAGTTGTGAAGGATGCACTGGACAATGTGTAAGAATATATGTTTTCTTATAATCAATCATACCGGCAACAGAATTTACATACTGAGCCATATACTTTGTGTGTTGACGTTCATCATGGTTTCCCAGAACCACGTTTATCACACCATTGAGTCTACTAAGAATTGCATAATTATTCTTTTCCATTGTAATATCACCTAACAAATACACCGCATCTTTTTTTGATACAGTGTTATTCCAGTTCTTTACAATGTGCTCATTCATTTCTTCAGCGCAAGAAAAACCTCTTCTCTTTGCCATATTCTCATGATGAAAATGTGGATCACTAAATACAAATGCGCTCATGATTCATCACTTTTAAATAATTCTAATTTGTACAAGCTTGCTATGTATTCATTAACACCGTAATCAAGTAAGATATAATTTTTACCTTCTATTCCCCAGTTTTCAGAGTTATGTAAATCACAGTCAGCAAAATTAAATTCAGGAACTTTTGCTTTAATACGTCTTACAACTATATTAGGAATTGTTAATAATTTTGTATCATATCTTTTTTGACATACAATACCAAAGCGCATCCATTTTAACTCTGCTAACGATGTAACATTTTTATACTTATCCCAAATGTATTTTTCATTAACTCCTTGCAAATATCCTTTTCTGCTTACAGGAATTTTAATAACTATATTTTTAAGTACAATTACTAATCTTGTTGAGTATTTAATCATAATTTTCTTTTAAAGTGTCCAACATATAGGTAATATTTCTCTTGTGATATAAAAAACATTTGTTTTAGAACAGGAATTGAACCTGATATCTATACATATAAATCGTGCTCTCTGTCGCTGGATTGTCATTTTCTGAATACTCATACTTTTGCGTCTCACTTGATCTGTGGCAATGATAGAATGTTGTTTTACCTCTTAAACTACTAAAACACTGTTTTTTTATTTAATAATTATACTAATACTATCTATTGACTTAAACACTGTAGAAGCTGTAAACTTCTCCAGCGCTTCCATTATATTGTTTGCTTCAACAATATCTTCTAAGTCTGTCGCAACATCATTGCGTTCTGTCCAATAACATATTAAATATTTTTTCATTACGCGTGTTCTTCTATAATTTTTAAAACATTTCTGCTTACTGAATTGCAGGCATCAATCCAAATTGCTTTTGCAACTTCTTTTTTGACACCAACAATACCATATAATGCTTTATTCTTTTCCCACCAAATTTCAAATGTATCCATATTAGTCTTTAGTTAAAGTCGTACTATTATATTTTAGTAATAATATCTTTTCTTGTTTGCCAAATTTCACTTTGATTGCTTCTCCAGGTATTACATTGATTACCTCACCTTTGCCAAACTTGCTATGCGTAATTGTATCACCAATGTTGTACTCTGATTCACTGTTTTCTGTTTTTTTACTTTTTGCCATTGTATTTTTGTTAGATTATCTTCCTTCGTATTGCCATAGTACTGCATTACAGTAATTATGTACAGCACCTTCAGTCATACCTGTTTTGTGACAATGCTGAAGATGAATTGGGTATTGTAAAAAATTAGGAGGAAACAATTTCCAAATAATAGCTTTACTGGTTATTCTTTCTGGAGCTGGTTCATCCAGACTCTCTCCGCAGTACATGCATTTATTGTCTTGTTCTTTGATGTACTGTAACCTCACTTGTCTTCGTTGTTGAGGTGACAACTTTGTGTAGTCAACTGGTAATTTCATATGGTTTGTTATTTAGTAGTCAGGACAGGATTCGAACCTGTAAGGATTTCTCCACGCAGCATCCGCCACGCTTGTTTACCAATTCCAACACCTGACTCCCTATTATTACATAATAGTTTTTTCTTTGATCAATTTGTCAACTTTCTTTGATACATAAGCTATCAAATCATTTGGCAAATTCTCAATGTTTGTCATTTGAATATAGTAATCAAACATTTCATCACAAGGAACTTCTTCTTCGATTGCAATTTGAATTACCTGGAAACCTAATGCTTGTGCCATTGTAACCTTTTTTCTGGTGTCATTGATAGCTTCTTGACCATCATACCCATACGCATATGGAGCACCATCAGAAATTACAAATAACAAACCTGGATCTGTAGTTTTACTACGAATACGTCTTGCTGCAGCATAAATTGCATCACCATCACGGTTGTTTGACCTTGCTTTACAAGAACCTAATGCATATGGATCCATGTTTACACCTGGTTCACGATAAATTCTGATATTACAGTCACCATATCCGCCACTTTCATCTGCAGTATGACCATAAATAAACAACTGTACATCTTGCTGTTTTTTGAATACTTCATTAATAAAGATTGCAGCTTGACGTGCTTTTTGCATTTTTGCACCAGAACCCATTGAACCAGACTCGTCAATCATAACACCAATATTGATTTTATTAGTGGTAACTTGACCAAATCTTTCATAAATAGTAGGAACCATTTGTTTTGCCTCAGCAAGCTTATTAGTGTCCAATCTACCTGAACGCATAGATTTCATAGAAAACGTATAATCTTTAGATTTACGTGCAAATAATTTTGCAAGAACCTGAGCTTTAGTACTATTAATTTTAGTCAAGTCATTAAAATACTTATCTTTATCAGTATCAGACTTTTTAAATTTAATATTACCTTCTGTAAGCGTACCATCTTTTGAAAAATCATGATTAGTAGGAGGAAGATTTTTCTTTTCTTCCATATCTTCTGTAAAATCTTGAAAATCTTCTGCAAATTCTTCAGAAGAATCACCATCATCAGGATTAACCAATGCTTTCATTAATTGCTTAGCAAGCTCATCCATATCATCTTTACTCGGACTTGGTGCTGAACCTGGATTAGAATCATCATCTTCATCTCCTGAACCAGGACCTCCAGGACCTCCAGGTGGTTCTTCTTCTTCTTTTTTATCTTCTGCTTTAATAAACTTATTAATTACACCAGAAAGATAAGATGCTTGTCTGTCACAATCATCAGAAGTTTTAGGAAATCCATGTTTTTTCATGTAATTTTCTATCTGAGAAAGAGGTTTAGCAAATTCTTCAACTTCTTCTTCAGTGATATGCGCTGGATATCTAATAAACTTTGCAACAGTTTCTGCGAGACGTTTACCAGCGTGCTCATTAGAATCTAATGGTTCATATGTTTCATCATATTTGTACTGCTTAAACTTTTGTACAAACTTAGAATAACCTGGAAATCTATCTGCAAGTTTTTTATCAACGCGTTCTGTATTCAAAAGAGTATACATCAACTCACGCATTGTAACATTATCTGTATTACGCGCATTCATTGTTCTTGTATACTCAGATTTAGTTTGCATTGTTGCAAGAGCTGCATTCTGAATAGAAGAACCATAAAAAGCATCTAAGAGCTTTGTATCATGATTCATGTAATTTCCTTCTTCATCACGCAACATTGCCAATGGTACAGGAACTGTTACATCATCTTTTACAGTTTTTTTCTTTATACTGTGTTCAAGTTTAAAGTTTTTTGGAACACCAATAACTCTAAACATAGAACCAATCATTTTTGCTGCAGAACGAAGATTTTGATTATCTCTTACAAAATAAGAAGAGTAACCAGTTCTGCCAGAATCCCAGTCAAATAGTTTTTTACTTGGATCATAAAAAGAAAAAGCGTCTTCTTCTTTTCTTCTCCACCAGTCTTTTTTGAATTTTAAACTCATATATTTTTTGTTTATTAACGGGGTTAATGTATGATAAACCCATCACTAAGTACTAAAATAGTACCTAATGACGGGAATTTCACACACAATTGCTTGATCCTATTAAAATGCAGCAATAATAGATAGAACTTTACTACGCTCAGAAGTACCAATACCATCTTCGAAAAGAGGCATGATTACGCTTTGAATAGCATTAGTAAGTTCAAAACCGTCAACCACCAGTCCTGCAGTTTGTAATGTATGACGAACTGAAACAGGAGTTGATAATTCTTGGTCTTTATATTGTTTTCTAATCTCATTAGAAACTTTAACAATAGCTTCTGCAGCTTTCTCTTCAACACCTGTACGAATCATAAGGATATTTACCTCGTCTGCTTCGTTTGGATAAGAAAGTTCAATAGGAAAGAATCTATCTAACAATGCTCTATCTATTGCATTAGTACCTGAATACTCAGAACCAAGGTTAGCAGTAGCAAAGAAAACAGTTTCATCACCTACAGGAACTTGTCTGTCACATTCTTCACATGCAACATCTACTGGTAAATAACGTCTGTTATCTAAACAAGGAAACAAGATGTTATTTGCAGCCAAAGGAGCACGATTAAGCTCATCTAAGAGCACAATTCCATTAGACTTAACGTGACTTACAAATGGTGCAAATTCGAACTCAGAATGACCTGATTTGCCAATTCTATGCACACCTAACAAAGCTGACTGAGCATCTTGAACAGTACCCATATCTTGGATATGCAATTCTTTACTCATTGCTTTAGCAAGGTGATTTAATAATTCAGTTTTACCTGAACCGGTTGGTCCAATAAGAAGAGTATTCTCTCCTCTTAACACATTTCTCACAAGTAAGTACCAGATATCTGGTTCAATGTGAAAACCACACTCTTCTTTAGTAGGAACAGGATAGTTTGCAGCAATAGTACGCTTCAAGTTTGTTCCAGCAGGAAGAGGTTCACCTGCAGTTGGCATAGCAAACTTGGCATCCCAATCAAATGTATAACCATATGGTTCATACTTGGTAGCCATCTCTTTTGCTTTATCTACACCAAACTCGCTGTGATCAATCATATAATCAATCAAGAAATCTACCATTGGAGTAGATTCTGGACCGCTTAACGGAAACACATCATCACCATAATACATAGCTGTGACATTTTCCTTACGGATGTGTAAATGGTCTTCTTCTGGAAAATCATAGCCATCAGTACAAAAAACAGTTCCCATAGGAAATTTCAAAATATCACTGATTGGTGCAGTGATTTTAATGTCTTTGACATTGATTGGCAATGTTTTCTCGAAAGATTGACCTGGTAATGTTTCGATTGCAAAGGATGTACCTTCTAAAAATGCTCTAAATAGGATCATTTGTATAAAAATTAAAGTGTTTACTAATTTATTTTAAGTTTGTAATGAATCCACCGCAGGATTCTAAAAAAGAGTGAAATCTTCTTAAGTCGTCAAGAGTCAAACTACATTCAGGGTGATATTCCACAATATTGTTACCAATTTTTGGTAATACAACAAAGAATGTAGGTGTAAGAGTGTTTAATGCTTCAATTAATTCATTATTACTAATTGGTTCATTATCAAATGTATACCAATTACCAGTTTTCATATAAATTCTGTCGTAGTTATACGCTTCTAAGAAATTTATATGACGTGATAAGTGTTTAGATAATTCTTCACATTCATCACCATCTTCAACGCCTTTAATCATATCACCTATCTCAAGGTGCTTGATGACGTTAATTTGATTAAGCAATGTTGAGAGTAATTTCCAATCACTTTCTGGTAATGTAAAATAAGAACCAGGTAAAGAACGTACAAAGTCGTTCATCATTGTCATATGATCACCAAACTGTTGCGTTGTAGCATTGTGTGGTAATTTAGGCATTATTGCCTCTCCAGTTTTTGGATGCAATCCAATTAAATCTACTGACATAAGTAAAATTTAAAAAAAGGTGCCATTTCTGACACCTTGGTTAATTATTTAAAGTCATTGATATCAAAGTCATCGTCTTTTTTTCCAGTTGATTCATCTAAATCTTTATTCATTTGTCTGAATGGATCTTTCATTGCAAGAAGTTCTTCTTTAATTTTAAGCATTTCACCAGCATCACCGGATTCAATTGCAGCATCCATACGTCTTTTGAAATCACGTATTTTGTCAGCAATTGGTTTAGGCAAGTCACTGGTCATTTGTTCAAAAGCTTGACTGTTTACAAAATCACGTTCACTTTTTTCTTTACGAGTAGGAGGCATTAGTTTTTTGATAGTCTCTTTCTTTATTTGCTGTAATACTGCAATAAGTTGCTCACACATGCCAATCAATTCAGTTGGTTTTGCACTTGACATTGTCATAGTACTTTCTGGATAACCGTTTTCATCCATATCAATACCGATTACCATATGACTTGTGTAATCATTTGACGAATCTTTAACTTTATTTTGAATTACTTTAAATTCTTCTAAAATATACTTTTTTTTGCTCATTGCGTTTTATTTAAAAGTTTCTACTAATTTTTTAATAGAGTCATCACATTCTGTAATGATTTCTACAACAGGTTTAAGTTTGTTTACTACTTCACACAATGTAATGTAGTATTCAGTTTCTTTGAACTTTTCCACATGTTCTTTTGGAACTTCTTTCATTGCAGTTGCAATTCCCATTGGTGTTTCCACTTGTTTTGTCACAACGTTCATCTCAAGGTTCTTATTAAGAACTTTTAGATAGTTATCTAACCGGTAATAAACTAATAAAATCTCTTTATTGTCTAATCCTGCATATTTTTCTGCAGCTTCTGTGTCTTGTGTCATTATAGTACAACAGTTTCAGGTGATATTTGATAAAAATTCTTTGGTAAAAGTTTACGTTTAATAAACTCGTTAATTACTTCACGCGTAGTGATACCCAGCTTTTTCAAAGTTGCACTTTTGGGCAACTCTATTAACCAATCAAAATCTTTCTCACCAATGTTCACATGAGAAAAGATCGAGTTAATAAGATTTGTTTCATTCTTATACAACTTTTTTGCTTTCATTACATGCAAAGTTCTACTTGCTTTATTGTAATCATTGACAATTCTACTGATAGAAACAGGAGAGAGTGCTGCAATTTGTTCTGGACTGTATTCGTTTAGTCCATACATTAATCTTCTGTACATTTCACGTTGGACAAAATTCAAATGAATTCTATCTGCAGTGTCTTGCACGTGCTTTGGTTTGTAATTTGACTTAGATTGATATGTTTTATCATATCTTTCAACAGTCACTTTACCATTTTTGTCAGTTGCATATGTGCCTTGAGCACTTGCAGTAATGGAATTAAATTTACTTTGCTTCATTTTTGAAGATTTTTGTTATTCGACATAAAAAGTTTAAATCATACAGAGTTAACTCTGTAATATTGTCAAAAGTGCCTGCAATTATCTGCAGACACTATCTGTATTTGTCATCTTTGTTTCTGTACACTACTTCGTCTAAATCTAAAAAATGTGATACAAGTTTTACAAAAATGAAATTAATAACGCTAAAAGGTGATAGTACAAACATTACAATGTCCATCATAATCAGATGTCCATTTGCTTTTAAACTATCAAGCAGCATAAAATAACCAATTAAGTACGACAATAAAATGTATGCTAATATCATGTTCTTTTATTTATTAAAAATGTGTTTATGTGGTATCACAAGATTAAAATCATATGTAACACCATGTTTTTCTGCTAATTCGTACACTTCTTTTGGTGAATCACCAGTTATAAGACAATCAAATCCAAATCCGTCTTTACCTGTAGCAATAACTTTAGGTGATTTCAAATTATCGATCCAATCTTTATAAGTATACTCGTCTTGAATATGTTCTAATCCAAGAAGTTCTTCTTCACGCATTTGCATGAAATATTCTCCACTTTTACCCATATAGTTCAGGATAATCGTCACATTCTTTGTCTATTGTGACTTTGGTGTTATAAAAATAATCAGATAAAATCTTTTTGTCCATCTCAACATCAAATGTTAAGGCTTGCTCGTAGAATTCCAGATCCAAAGTACTAACTACTTCATCAGTATCAGAATCTATAATTGAACCGTTAAGTTGTTCTTGATTGTATTGTACAATAAGATTTTCAACTTTTCTATTATCAAGAGTAATAGGTGAGTCAAGGTAATAACATTTTTGTATGATATTACCAAGACTGATCACCTCGTATAAAGTTGCATTCATTATTGAAACGCGATTCGCGAATTGAGATTTACATGACTTTGTTGCAAGATTTTATAATCTTCTTCCATTTTACGCATATCTTCATTACGCAATTCAGATAACTTTTTACCAACAGATAATAATATATTGTTCTGTGTGTCAGTATCAAAATCTCGTCTTAATAAATAGACCATTTTGTCTACATATTCGTCTTCAACTTCAGGAACAGGAGTTAATAATTCATGCATTTTTAACTTCATTCTGGTCCAAACATTTTTCACTTTTGTCATAATAATAATTATTTAAGGAATTTTTCTAATCCATTAGCACAAGAAAGAATACTTCTTGCACGTTGTTTTAAACTTTCGATTTGTACTCTAATCTCATTGTCATCAGTGGACATATAATATCCTTTTGATGTTGCAATTACTGGTGCTATACTATTTGTTCGTATAAAATTCACCAGTTTACGTAACCTAACTTCTGAGATCTTGATTAATCCATTTGCTTCAGCGTATGCATTCATACCTTTAACAATAGCAGGAGCCTTTACAGGATTCGCTGCAGTTCTTAATTTCAAACCATTAAGTAATGGCTGAACTAACTTTAACTCATCATCAGTGAGTTCTTCTGTAATATCATCAAATGTTATAATCATCGTAATATTACGATAGAGTTATTTACAAATGCGTATTGAGGTAGAGTGTCACGTTGAACATCTACACATCTGTGTTTACGCCAATAGCGTTTGGTTCTTGCACAACTTGATCCACAAGAAGTGAATAAAAAAGCAGCGAGTGCTGCTAAAATGATGGTAATAAGTACTTTATTTTTCATCTTTATACTTTAGAATTTTATTAGCAATACCTTGCATTGACTTTTCATCAACTTGATTTGCTTTGATTAAACGAATTACATCCTGCATATCATAAACAGGAACTTGTGCAACAACCTTCAGAAATTCATCCATTGCGTCGTATGACTCAATAGTATATTGCTCTTCTTTTGCAAATACTTTGTCGTAATAGTCTTTTTCAATCTTGGACAATTTCTTTCGAAAGTTGTTTACATAGTTTAAGAACGGACCCTGTAAAAACTTCAGAGCAATCGATTCAGTTATATAGTTGCTCATTATTTGAGCAATGATTACAAGATGAACCAATTTATATTTATCTGGTATCATTTCTTTTTGTATAAACTAAGCATTGCACTAAAAGAAGAAACAAATATTATTAGGAACGCTTGAACAATCCAAGAAAATGTGTTGTATTTATCAAAGTTGAACGCTTGACCAAAAGTCATAAGTCCTTCTACTAAGAACAGTAATAATAAAGCACCAGATATAGATGCTATTAATTTTAATATCTTTTCCATTTATATAGTTATTAAAGTTGTCAGAATAAGTAGTACATACCATCTTGATATTATCCTCAAGATGGTTCTGCACTACAAGTTGTGTATAAATTAAATTAACCCAATGAACCTGTCTTTCCAGGAGTCACCCATATGCAAATTTGTTACTATATCGAGTGAAAAACACCATATGTGCCAGTAACAGTCGAGACGATCATTTGCATGACCTACATTTCAGGGTCTGAAAGGATTTCATAGACACATATGGCTAAGTATTTTTAACAATAGCTGTTTCGTATCCTTCTATGAATCCCATACAATATATGGATTCATCTGTTTGATGAAAGAATGCACCTTCTTTAGGACATTTTTCTATTGCAAGAATTGTTACATCATCACCGGTAATCTTAAGAGGCAATGTATCAATATACACACGTTTGTCTAATGAGTCATCGTGTGATTGTTCTTGAACAAATCTCTCATATGCTTGATTGATACAAGCATCGGTTTGCTCTTTATTAAAGAACACGCCTAAGACAGTACTACCTACCATAGTACCGTCTTTAAATCTTTCTTCTACTACAACTGATATTTTCATCGCGTGTGGTTTTAATGGTTGTGAAATCTATAAGGATACTTCAAAGTAACCATGGTAATAACCATTGATTAATGTTTTAAAGAATCTTACTACTCTGTATCTAAGCTTTAATAGCATATACGAGTTTACTATCTCTTGATAGGTTCTTTGTACAAAATTGATTGTTTTCATAGAGTTATAAATTATCTTTAATAATGAGTTCTTCTAATTGTCCTTCAAGTTTAACTGTACCTACTTTTCTACCAAAGTCTGTAATAGTAATTGAATCATCAGTTACTGTGAATTGATATTCAGCAGGGTCGTGTTCTAATGGACCTA
>Ga0181356_1001167_pt1 | contig 11463 bp, 11 predicted proteins | sample Fa13VDMM110SN_FD_130104 | JGI IMG/M metagenome (GOLD analysis project Ga0181356, IMG submission 130104) | Freshwater viral communities from Lake Michigan, USA - Fa13.VD.MM110.S.N | ecosystem: Environmental > Aquatic > Freshwater > Lake | place: USA: Michigan | collected 2013-09-24 | reverse complement strand
TAATAATTCAACCTACCACCACCACAGCGGCCGCAGGTACACGATTCCTTAATACGGGGAATGATATGTATATGTTTATTGATAATAGTGGCGGAGATTATGGGCCAACAGGGGCTAATGGAGCATCATTTGCGTATAATGCAAATATAAGAGTAGTTGGTAATCGTGCTTTGCAAATTGCCACAAATGATACAGTAAGGATGACCATCTCAAATGGTGGTAATATCGGAATAGGAGTTGTACCATGTGCATGGGCAAGTCCAACTGCAGGAAAGGTTGTACAAATAGGAAATCGTGCATCATTATTTAGTTATAATAATAATACATTAGATTTAGCAACAAACTTTTATTTTGATGGTGGAGATTATAGGTATATACAATCTGCATATGCCACCTTACTTAGATCAGATTCATCAGATGGTACTTTTGTATTTTATAATGCAGGGTCTGGAACTGCTGGTTGTGTGGTATCACTTAACGAAAGAATGCGTATTGATTCTGGTGGTACAGTTCAAGTTAAGTCTGGAAATGAACTACGAGTTTATCGTTCAGATAATGCACGATATGGAACATTTTATAACGACAATAGTAATGTACATATTGCAGCGAGTACTGACCCGATAAGAATATCATCAATTACAAGAACGGAATTTTATGTTAGTGGCACCGAACAAATGCGAATTACAAGTGGAGGTTATGTTTCTATAAATACTACCACTACCGCAGCTACATTAAATTTAAAGGCACAATCTAATTGTAGAGCAATACTTTTCCAAAACCCAGCTGGTGCAGATGGTAGTTTGTGGTTATATGGTACATCAAACACCATAAATTATTCATTTAGCACATATTCTGTTGGTGACGCATTTTTACTTTACAATAATGGTAACTATGATTTTGCTGGTAGTGATGTTTCTGATATAAGATTAAAAGAAAATATTACAAAAATAGATTATAATGCTACTCAAAAACTAATGCAATTAGTTCCTAAGTCTTATAATATGATTAAACACCCAGACACAAAAAGAAGTGGATTTATTGCTCAAGAAGTTAAAGAAATATTACCTGATTTAATTACAGGAACTGAAACTAATGAAGAATATTTAGGACTTGATTATAATGGTTTATTATCAATAGCAATTAAATCAATTCAAGAACAACAATGCACAATTTATTCCCAATCCCAAAAAATCGCAATATTAGAAAGTTGTTTGGGTATTATGTAATTTAAATTATTTTTCTTATATTATAACCATGAATAATATTGGAATAGGAATATTCTGTTTTGGTGAAGAAAAGTATTTTAGAGGAACCATAGAAAAATTAAATCAATTTTTATCAAATGGGTTTCATTGTTATGTATTAACGGACAACCCAATCTATTTTAAAAATAGATTCACAGACACTTTTTTTCACACAATACCATACAAAAGAAAATACAAATCTTACCATGATAAGATGATACTATCATCACATATCATTGACAATCATGATATTGCAATTTTAATTGATGCCGATACCAATATTGTCACACCATCTTTCATGGAACAATTAAAAACCTACACATTCAAAAAGGGAATATCATATATTGATACCCTATTAAATCATTCGGCAAAGTATGGGTTTATTAAAGATTTGAAAATGAATGATTTAGAGTGGGAATCATATAAGAAATATATTAACTTTGTTTATCCAAATTATGGTGAACATGAAATGATATGGGAATATTTTTTGGTTATTAACAAAGATGGACTTAACGAAAACTTCTTTAACCATTATGAAAAATTACAATTGGCAAAAGAACATTCGGATTTACTTAGAGATAAAGAGGTTAATGGTGCAGGTGAAGGAATATCAATTACAATTGCATCCGTATTATCAAACACAAACATTGAAAGAGATGTTGAATTATATGATTTATTAAAAGATAGTGTTAAACCAATAACAAGGCACACACCAAGAAACCTTTGGCCAAAATTTATGTCATGATTAGCAACCAAGAATTTATAAAGAAGAATATCACAACAAATGATGGGGAACCAATACCCTATCTGTGGAGTCATGGGGCGACCATAGAACACATGGGAGATGGTTTGATGGTATATTCCATCATCCAACATATGAGGGCTAAAAATTGTGTCTGTATTGGTTCTGGTGGGGGTTACATTCCACGTATTATGACACAAGCAAGAATTGACTTACATAAACAAAAAATATTCGAAGGAAATGGAGACTATAATTGGGGTGACATTGGGGTTACTTACGTTGTTGACGCTTGTAATGGTGTTGGTGGCCCAAATGATTTGGATAATGAAGAATCATTCTACAGGAAGAATTTTTATCCGAGATTTATTAAATCGACTTCTGTCGAAGCGTATTATGATTTCTTTGTTAGACAAGATATTAAAATAGATGTATTGTTTATTGATGGTGACCATTCATATGAAGGTGTTAAAACAGATTTTGAATTATACTCAAACATACTATCTGATAATGGTATTATCATTATACATGATACAGATGAAAACTACGAAGAAACATTAATTGTTTCTGAAGATGCAAAAAAAGACCATCATAGATTCGATGGTCCATCTAAGTTTATTAAGGAACTTGAAAAAAATCCAAACTATAATTTGATTAATCTACATAATTTTCGTATATTAATGGATAAACCATCATCAAGTGGTATAACCATTATTAATAAGAAAAAATGATTCGATTAGTTACTGTTATAGGTCACGGAACAAATTTACTACCACATTTTATTAATCACTATAAAAAATATGTTGACGAAATAAACATTGCTGTTTATGAAACCGACATGTATCCATCGTTAAGTGATGAGGTTAAACAAATCATTGATAATGAAGATAATGTAAAAATTATTAAGGTTATTAAGGATAGAGTTTTTGATTGGGAGAAAGTCACACAACTATATAATTTTGTTAAGAATACACAATCAAATGATTGGTGGGTTGTTGCGGATGTTGATGAGTTACAATTATATCCTGATGATGATTTAAGAAAAGTAATTAACAATTGTGAAGAAAATGGTTGGGACATTGTAAGAGGTGGTTTCATTGATAGAATTGGTGAAGACGGGGAATTTTGTGAAATTAAAGATGACAAATCATTGTTTGAACAATTTCCAGTTATGGGATTCTTTAGATATCCAATGAGTAAAGCGTGTCCTAATAAAATATGTGTAATGAAAGGGTATGTTGAACTTACATCAGGACAACACTACGCTAAAATCGATGGACAAACAACTTGGAAATGGCAAGGTTGGAATCATCCATTAATAAATCCAAACGACTATATTCAAGTACATCACTTTAAATGGGATAAAACTTGTATAGATAGAATTAAGGCGGTTGTTGATGTGAATCAAGAATATGCATATTCAAATGAGTATTCAACAATGTTTCTTAGTTTAAGAAAAAGTAGATTTAAAATTAATGTAAATCATAAAGATTATATGATTGAACATTCATACGGGGAACCCGAATTTAAAAGATATAAACAATGGAATAAATTAATTAAAAAAATCATATCAATATGACACCAGAAGAACAATTAAAATTAGAAGAACGTAAAGTTAAAGCACTCGAAAAAATAGGTAACTCTTTGGATGCCTTAACCATTTGGTTTGAAGAAATAAATAAGGATGATTGGAGTGACAGAATCCAATATTACCTTACGGAATTTCATAACATAGCTAAACCAAAAGACCCAACAATAAATGGATAAACTAGGTGTAATAGTCCCATACAGAAATAGGGAAGAACATTTAGAAGAATTCAAAAAGAAAATATCAAAACATTTAAATAAACAAGGTATACCTTTTGAATTAATAATTGTGCATCAAGACGATGCAAAGTTATTCAATAGAGGTATGCTCTTAAACATTGGATTTACATACGCCGAAAAATGTGGATGTAATTACGTTGTTTTTCATGATGTTGATATGTTACCATTACATGTTGATTATAGTTACTCGGATATACCTATTCATTTACCATACGAAGTTTATGTTGAAGATGGTATAAGAAAAAAATTAAGAGATGATTTTGACGAGTACTTTGGCGGTGTTACATTATTTTCAAATGACATCTTCAGAAAAATAAATGGGTTTTCAAATAAGTACTGGGGATGGGGTTATGAAGATACTGACCTGTTATTAAGGTGTAAAACTGCGGGTATTGAATTAGATACAATCAAATATAAAAATGTAAAACCGAATTCAAAATCCTTATATTTTAATGGGATTAACACATATGTTAAAATTAAAAATGAAATTGATTTGAATAAAAACACATCAATTTTTGTTTCATTTTATGCTGAAGATTTTATTTGTGACCACACAAAAGAAAGGGATGATTTTCCAATATTCTCAATACATGGTTACGATACATCAATAAGTTATAATTCATTTAAAAGATATAGTTTTGTTACATTTGATACGAAGGGTAATGTGATTTATTCAAATTCAAAAATAAAACCAAATTATAAAACAAATATTTGTGTAACATTTGAACATAGAGAAAAATCGATAAAGTTTTATCAAGATGGAATTTTAATTAATGAAATAAAAGGTCATGATAGAATACTTGATTATAAAAAACAAGAGTATTATTATTTGGGTATTAACTCACCTGATAGTAATAACAAAAGTTATTTTAAAGGATATATTGATACCTTTGCGGTATTCTCTAAAACATTAAATGAAGAAGAGATAAAGAAAATATCTGAAAATAACGAAATAAAAGATGTTGATTCGTTAAAATTACATTACGACGCAGGATATATTGAAGATTATAAATTGACGGACTTAACCGGTAATGGTAATCACGGAATGATTGTTAATTGTGACATTAGAGTATTGGAACTATCACAATACATAGAAATAAAAATACCACATAGAAGACAAAGTACTTTTTATACGTTATCACACGAAGAGAATGGGTTCTTTGATAATAAATGGAAAACACAAGCAACAAGATGGAATCAATTAAGATATCATAACGAAGTTTCAAAAAACGATGATTTGGTGTCTGATGATGGTTTATCAGATTTACAATTCATCGAACATGGATTAACAAAAGAAAATAACATAACACGTATTAATGTTGGAGTATGAGTCATAAGTTAGGTATCTGTATACCATATAGAAATAGAAAAAATCATTTGGAGGAACTCATTCCAAAATTAACTGAACACCTTAACAAACAAGGTATTGAACACACATTCTATGTTGGTCATCAAGTAGATGATAAGTTGTTCAATAGAGGTGCAATGAAGAACATTGCAGCACAATATGCGTTCGATGATGGATGTGATTATATTGCTTGGCACGATGTTGATATGATTCCTTTTGATATTAATTGTGATTACTCATATTCAGACAAAACCCCAATACACATTGCAACAAAATTATCAAAATATAAATATGAAATTGGATATGATCAATACTTCGGGGGTGTAGTATTGTTTACCAAAGAACAAGTGGAGAAGACCAATGGATATTCGAATGAGTATTGGGATTGGGGTCAAGAAGATGATGATTTATTTTGGAGATGTTATTTTGAGGGGTACACCACTGGTGATGTATATAAAAAGTATGAAAATAAAGAGGTTGCAAATTTTAATGGACTAAATGCGTTTTTATCAATACCAACCAATAGAGAAATTAGTTCATGTTTACATAATGACCATACAATATCGTTATTATTTTGTGCAGAACAACAACCTGAAAAAGTACCTATATGGTTGGTGGGAGATGAAAACAAAAAGTTTATAGAATATCCATTAATAAGAAAAGATGGTAGTTGGACTTGGGGGTTGTCTTTCAACAATAGTAGAGCGGTTACTATGGTGGTGTTTGATAAAAATAATATGCACCATTACAACTATGCCAAAAGATTTGAAAATCAATGGACATGGGTAACACTTTCCTATTCAAGAGATAGAAACGAAATTCACTATTATTTGAATAATGAGTTGATTTATCAAATGAATGGAGTAAAACAAAACTTACCCATTCCTATGGAACAACCCTTAAAAAACCACGATGCTATTAAATCATTTCTAATTGGATTCTGTAATCATTCAAATACCTACTATAAAGGTAAAATTGCGGATGTTAAAATATATAACAGGTTTTTTGATAATGTGGAGGATGTATATGAAAATGAAGATAATATAGTTTTAAAATGGTCAAAATCTTCTGATTATGAGAATAATAATGTATATTTAAGTACCGAGAATATTGAGGTTGTTGAGAACATATTACCTTTTAGAAGAGATGGTAAATTTGATTGTTTACCACATATGGATGAAGGTTATGTACATGGTAAGTGGGCTAAGGGAGAAACGACCGCAAGAAACGAGAGAAGATTTGTTACAGAAATGCAACAAGGAAAGATAAACTATAAGGAAGATGGATTAAATAAAATTATGAATGTATTGGATGTTGATAATGTGGACGATACATTATACTCAAACACTAAGTTCATTAATGTTAAAATGAAATAAAACTATTTTTATATGGAAAAAATAAATGAAGAGGAAGTTAAGAAAATGGTTTTAGAAGAAAGAAAAGTTAGGTCACTTGAAAAGACTGGTAATGTTTTATCTGCATTAACTATTTGGTTTGAAGAAATAAATAAAGATGAGTGGGGTAAAAGAAATGAGTGGTATCTTAGTAAATTTAAAGAATTAATAATAGACAAAAAACATAAATAGAATTATAAAAATGAATTTTCCAGAAGTAAAAAAAAGTTTAGATGATACTGGTTGTGGTTTTTGTTTAGCGAAATGGACGCAAGTAACAATGCATTTAGGTATTGGGTTAACACATTCTTGTCACCACCCCGTACAACATAAAATACCATTGTCCGAACTCCAACGAAACCCAACTGCATTACACAATACAAAATATAAAAAAGAACAAAGAAAGAAAATGTTAGATGGTGAAAGACCATCTGAATGTAATTATTGTTGGAACATTGAAGACACCTCAAATTCATATTCAGACCGAGTTTTTAAATCCGCTGAACCATGGTCATTTAATCAAATGGATATTATTAAAAACATGGATTGGAGAGAAGATTATAATCCAAGATATGTTGAGGTATCCTTTTCTAATACTTGTAACTTTAAATGTTCTTATTGTGGTCCACAATACTCTTCTAAGTGGGTGGAGGAAATCGAACACCACGGACCCTACCCAACATCAACAAAATATAATAATTTAGAGGATCTTAAACAAAGAGATGAACTACCATATAAACATCATGAGCAAAACCCATATGTTGATGCTTTTTGGGAATGGTGGCCAGATTTATATAAAACCTTACACACATTTAGAATTACTGGTGGAGAACCTTTATTGTCAAAGGATACATTTAAAGTTTTAGAGTATATTCAAGAAAATTGGAAAGAAAATCCAAATCTTTCACTGGCGATAAATACAAATTTAGGTGTGCCACATAAATTAATAGAAAAATTGGTGGAAATAGCTAAAGATTTAATATCTAATAATAAAGTAAGAGAATTTATTATTTTTACTTCGGTTGAGGCCACCGGAGAACAGGCAGAATATTCTAGATATGGTTTAAATTATAAAGAATTTATGGATAATATTGACTATATCTGTACTGAACTCCCAAAGGTTACGGTTAATGTGATGGCGGCATTTAATGCGCTTTCAGTTTTTAGTTATGATAAATTAGTTGATGACATTTATAAACTTAAAAAGAAGCATCACAACGAAGAGAGGTATTGGAAAACAGCAGTTCAATTAGATACATCATATATCAGATGGCCTATGCACTTGTCAGTTAAAATTCTTGAACCGGAACACAAAGAATTAATAAAACAGGCAGCAAGAAAGGCATTTAATTATGGTATTAGTATACATAGTTATGTGAGGTACGGATATACAATGGTTGAAATTCAAAAGTTAAAAAGGACATATGATTATGCAATAAACGATAACGTAGAATTTGATGTTGAAAAAAACAGAAAAGACTTTGCAGATTTCATTACCGAGTATGATAAAAGAAGAGATGTTGATTTTGTTAGAACATTTCCAGAATTAAAAAAACTATATGATAGATATAAGTAATAAACACCCATGGTCTTTAAATAGTGATAGTATATGTCCTTCTTTTTTAGACAAATCTGCATGTTATAAATTAAATAACAAAGAATATTGGCGGTTAGAAGTTAATTTTGAATTTTTAAATTATAATGAAGACGAAAAAATACATTTAATTTCATTTCACCCAAGTAATCTCGGTATCTTTTTTTATAAAAATCATTTGTTCATATTGGTTCACCAAAATAATAATGGTTCTTGTATCTTTACACAATTGAATGTACGTGGTAAAACATATTTGGAATTAAAATTTGAACATTTCCCACATGACAAACTTATTGTCACTTTAGATGATAAGGAAAACCACATCGTTGATATATCTTCCAATAAATTAGACTATACGGACCATCGTAATTTTTATATTGGTTCTGATACACATGATAACACGAATAATGATGGTAAAGATATTTTACGTATTCATGAATTTAAAATTTCTGATGAAACTGAGGTTATTGCAAAATATGAATGGAATTTAGAAGACTTGTGCGACCATCGAGTTAAAGATATTACAGATAATGATAATTTTTTATTTAAAGTAAAATGACAAAAGATTATAAAAGCGTTAAAGAACAAATGGATGGAATATCACCATCGTTTTGTGCGGCTAAATGGTACAATGTTTCTATTTGGTTGGGTAATGGTAGAACTGCGTCTTGTCACCACCCATTAGCACATTCAATACCAGAAAAAGAATTAAAAAGAAACCCATCCGCTTTACACAACACATTATTCAAAAAGGAAAGAAGAAAAGAGATGTTGGAGGGAGAACGACCTTCGGAATGTTCCTATTGTTGGACCGCGGAAGATGCAATTAAAGAAAAGGAAATTTATAGCGATAGAGTATTTCAAACCGCCAGGTATTCAGAATTGGATATTGCTAAATTAAAATATCTACCATGGGATGTAGATGTTAACCCTAAAACAGTGGAAATATGTTTTGATAATTTTTGTAATTTAGCTTGTTCATATTGTAATGCTGAATTTAGTTCAACGTGGTCCAAAGACATCAAGAAAAATGGTGCGTATTCGGGAATGACAACCAATGGAGGTGTCACATATTCAAATGATGGTTCAATTGCAATGCCATTTGGTCCAAAAAACGAAGGTAATATATATGTTGAGAAATTTTTTGAATGGTTTGAAGAAATAAAACATGATTTACAAGAAATGAGAGTTTCTGGTGGCGAGCCAGCCAGGAGCCCACATTTTTGGAGATTTTTAGATTTATGTGAAAATTTAAAATTTGATTTTGCGGTAAATAGTAATTTAATGATGGACCAAGAAAGATTAGAACTATTAATTAAATCAACAAATAAATTTAAAAATATGGATATCTATACCTCTGCAGAGTGTGTGGGTAAAACACAGGAATTCATAAGAGATGGTTTTATTTGGGAAGAATGGAAAAATAACATCTTTAAATGTTATAATTCACATTCATTTAGATCAATACATATAATGATGACCATTTCGGTTTTGAGTATTTTTGGGGTATCCGATTTTCTTAAACAAATTATAGAATGGAGAAAACAATTAGATAGTAAATTTGCATTTTTTATGTCTGTTAACATATTGAGATTCCCATCTTTTCAAAGTATAAATATGTTACCATTTGAAATAAAAAAACAACTTTCTGATGAAATAAAGGGTGTTTTAGATGTGAGTACAGATTGGATGCAGGACCATGAAATAAACAATTATAATCGTTTAATTGAGTATTTATTAAATGTCAGTGTTTCCTATGAGGATAAAGACACCCCCGAAAACAAAACTAATGATTTAAAGAAGTTTTTAAATCAATATTCTCTCAGAAGAAATAAACCCATTGAAGACTATATGTCTGAAAAATTTTTAAACTGGTATGAGTCAATCTAAATTTATTTGTAGTCTTCCATTTGAACATATTAGTGTACATCCACATGGTGTTTCTAGTGTGTGTTGTGAAGCTAATTTTGAATCCTCACAATCCTTTGCTCGTAAAGATGGTAAGATGTTGAATGTAAAAAATGGTGTCGAAAACATCATGAATTCTGACACATATAAAGAAATTAGAAAACAGATGATGAATGGTGAAATACCACAATCCTGTACAAAATGTTATAAAGTTGAGCAATCAGGTGGATTTTCAAAGAGACAATTTGTTACCTCAGATAGGACCGATTTTACATGTGAAGAAGATGGTACAATAAAAGTTGATTTAAAAAATGTTGAGGTTAGATTAGGTAATTTTTGTAATTTAAAATGTAGAGGTTGTAACGCCGAATCATCAACATCTTGGATACAAGACTACCATAAACTAAAAAACAAAGTTAGATTACAATCTAGTTATGATTCTGTTATAAAAGATGAAGCATCAGATTACTCATGGGCAGATTCCGAAGAATTTTACCAAGACCTATTTAGTGTTTCTGAAAACTTAGAGTTGTTACAAATAAGTGGAGGCGAACCATTTTTAGTTGATAAACATAGTTTATTGTTAGACAAGTTAATTGAAAATAAACAATGTAATAAATTAGTGATATCTTATGTTACTAACGCCAATTATAACATTGAAAAGGTTAAGTACATTTTAGAAAAACTTAAAAATTTTAAACAAGTACACATTAGTGTTAGTATAGATGATGTCGGTGACAGAAACACTTATATGAGAGGTTTAAGTAATTGGGATTTAACCATTAAAAATTTAAAAGAATTAATAAACACATATAATTTTAATTTTACAATAACACAAACTGTAAATGTTTATAATTTTTTATACATTGAAGAGCTACATGAATATCTAAAAGAAAATGGAATAAATTTACACATTATTGTAAACCACATTTTTGACCCCAATTACCTTAGTGTCAATGTTTTGCCACAAAAAGTTAGAAAAGATAAAATTGATTCATTAAAAGGTAAAATTCCTGACTATTATTATAACGATATTTTTGGTAAATATTATAATACTGAATGCAATGGTTTATTTGGTGAATTTTTAAAATATACAAGAGAAGTAGACAAAATTAGAAATGAATCGTTTGAAAAAACATTACCAAAACTTAATCAAATAATAAATATAATATGAGCGAACAATACATAAAACCAAATATACCATCAAAATCATTTTGTACATTACCTTGGACACATTTAAATATCCAACCAAATGGTGACATTTATCCATGTTGTATGGCTCCATATAATAAACCAATTGGTAATATCTCAAAAACTACTTTAGAGGAAATTTGGAATGGTGAAGATATGAAAAATATTAGAAAAGAAATGCTTTCTGGTAAAAGACCTGAAACATGTAAAAGATGTTT
>Ga0181356_1001166_pt1 | contig 11463 bp, 15 predicted proteins | sample Fa13VDMM110SN_FD_130104 | JGI IMG/M metagenome (GOLD analysis project Ga0181356, IMG submission 130104) | Freshwater viral communities from Lake Michigan, USA - Fa13.VD.MM110.S.N | ecosystem: Environmental > Aquatic > Freshwater > Lake | place: USA: Michigan | collected 2013-09-24 | reverse complement strand
TATTTCGTTAATCATACGACAGTATTCTCCTTTTATATCATCTACAATATCCTTACTTAGGTATATGTATGGAGTGGTTCGTTGGTGCTTTGATAAGCCATAGTAGTTTTCCACTTCAACTATATACTTTTCAACATACTCAACAATTTGTTTTCTTGTAACTTTTGTTTTCTTCATAACCTTTTTTATTTTTTATTTGTTTTTAATTTTGTCTTCCCAGTTTCGAAAAGTTATATTCCCTCTTAAATAAGCTTCTTTTTCTATATCCTGTAAATGGTCATCTTCATTTGTATTTGAGGTTTGGATATCTCCTAATCGTCCTTCTATATTTTGCATGTGGTGAATCATTTCGTGAGTGAATGATCTACACACATCTTTTGGATGTCTTCCCATTACATATAATACTACTTCTTTATCTCCTGGATTGTAATAGGCTGTTTTACCAAAAAAGTCACCTGCTTCTTGCTCGTCATATCTTATCTTTACTTCTGGAAGTGGTTGAATATTCATACCCTGATCCAGCATATATTCTAGGATTGATCCTATATATGGAGTGTAGTTAAATTTCTCTTGCTGTACTCCTTCTGGTAATTGCTTTTGGTATGGTGTTCCGTCAAAACTTACATCTGAGTATGTTTTAATATAAATGTCGATTCTATCCTGATTGAATACTATTGTATATTTGTCTGGATCAATTGTTGCTTTTAGGTCGTCATAAAGATGCTCTAAAGAAGCTCTATCTTTTGATGGAATTGCTCCTCCTGGTGTTATTGCTGTTCCTGATGATCCTTCTTTTACTGTCTTTGTTTTCTTTGGAAAGAAACTTTCAAATACCTCATCAACTGCAGTTAGCATTTTATCTTCAACTGAATCCTTTTTCTGTGGTGTTACAATATTTACAATTGCTTGTTTATCTTCCTTTGATACTACTGATGGAATCCATTTACCGGATAATAGAAATTCCTCTGATTGCCTAATATCTGTTGCTGAGAATTTGCTATCTTCTTTGTCTACTATGACTGGAAGTTCTTTTACTTCTACATTTTGATAATTACCTTTTTGCTTCTGCTTCTCTATGCCTGTGAATTTTTTCATTTCATCAGCCATTGCTCCAGTTATAATATTTGTAACTTTATCTTGATTTGCATCAATCCATTCGTATGTATCTAAGATTGGAGTTACTTTACTAATAACAACCTCTACTGGTACGTCTAAGTATTTTGCGTATATTTCCCAAATTGCTTTGGATTGTTGTGCTGTAATTTTTACTCCTTCTCTGATTTTTGGTCCGATAAAGATTATAATTTTATCTGCTTTAGTAGAAAGAAATCTAGCATTCTCAAAGTGAGCAAGATGTGGTGGTTTGAATCCTCCAGCATAAAGTGCTACAATTTCAGATCCATCATCTAATGCTTCCGATAGTAGTTGGTTTACTTTTTCCAATGCTGCTTCTTTATCTGCTCCTTTTGGTGTTCCTACTTCTCCTGCTCCTATTACTAGCATTGATTTAAAAGTTCCTTTAATCCTATTTTTAGATCTTTGGCTTTTCCACTGCTTACTAGCTAATTGAGTTAGTAGTTCCTTAAATGAGCCATTTATGTTGTAATTACTAAATAATGTTTCAACGTCAGACCATTTATAAGACATCCAGATATCCCTTCTTGCTACTTCTTTGAAGTTATCTAATGTAACAATTCGTAAAGTAAGTCCTTTTGATGATAGTGTAAATTCGTACTCTTGGTTCTCTTCTAATGGTGGTACGTCCTTTATTGCTAATCTTTGGAATATGCTATTAGGATCTTCCTCAATACACATTGTTTTTGCTAGTCCTATCAATAGGGCTTGCTTTGGGCCAGGTATATCTAAGAAAGAAGTTCTGTATGTTGATTCTTCTTCTGAGGAAACGATCATATTATCAATCTGAACTGTCAGGTCTGGGAATCCTTCTATGTGATACTGTGTGATTACAATGTCTCCTGTTCCTGCTGTTTTCTTACCTGTATGTCTTCCTGCTCTAAAAGGTACTGTTATGTCGTCTGAAAGAGAATTAAGATACGCTGCAAAATCAGCTTTTATCTTTTTCATGTCGGCTCTATCCCCTTCTAGTTCTATTACTAGATCAATATCACCATGTCCTTCTGGTTTTTCGTGTCCTCCTACTACATCTCCATTTTCGTCTTTTGGAATGATATTATAAGATCCTGTTATTTTAGCACTCTTAAAGGTTGGATATTTTTTTAATACCTTATCTATAAACGATTGCACTGTAGCTTTCACTGCAGAACTTGGTATTCTATTTGCTCCTATCGATCCTGACATATTATGCTGTTTTGTATTTTACTAAATTTGAATCATCCGGTAAGAATTTACCTGTAAATCCTAATCTTTTTTGGTTATCAATCCAATATTGTTGTAAATCTTCTGGAATGTCTGCTCTTGTACTTTCCATTATCTTTAAGTAAACATCAAAAATTCCATGTAAATCTTGTTCAGATAGATTGCTTCTTAGAGCATCCATTACATCGAAATAATTTGCTACAGAATCTTTTGTAAGATTTAATCCGTATCTGTTATTTAATACTTCAATTGCTTGTTGAGGTGTTGTTGCAACTACTTCTCCTGTGTCTTTTCTTTTTACTCCATTTGCATGAGAGAATGTATATCCTCCATATGAAAACATTGCTACTAATAGCTGTGTTCTATGAAGTCCTTTTACGTTGCCTTTGTATACTGCTGAGTAATGTGAGAATTCTAACCAATCTACATCGCCAATGTTAATGTCAATTTGTACGCTGGTTCCTAATCTTTCTCCTGCTTCGTTAAATTGTGGAGCCATTAGAAACAGTTGACCAGATCCAGCACCTTTCATATCGGGTACAATATCTGTATCTGAATTTTGTATTATCTCAGCTGCTGCAACCACTACAGCCCTTCTCATTAGCTGTTCGTCAGAAGCTGTTCTAGCTCTTTTCTTAAATGCTACAAATAAGTCTTGAACGTGTTTTTCATCCAATCCCCAATCATTTATATCATCAAAAGACGACCCAGCAAGTACTAGGTCGATATCTCCTGATATATCTTTTTTACCTACAGATCCTATGGTTTTTATTCCTGTAAAATGTGCATGTGCTTTTGGGAATATCTTTTTAAATTCTCTAAAAAATTCCAATAGAGTTGGTTTTATATCCTCTCTTCTTATTGACGCTGTAGTTCCAAATACGTTTCCTCCCATTTTATCTATTTATTGTTCCTAAAGATACGCACAATATATCTATTATGCAACTATTATATTAAATAAATAGTACTAAAGTTTGATAGTAGTTGGATATGATGTGAACTTTGGTTCTGTTGTTGGATAATCTAGTTCGTATAATCTGTATATTAATTTGAATAATTCAAAGTTTTTTTCTATATCGTCAATCACTTTCAATTCCCATCCTTTACCCTGAATCTTTTTGCCTGCTTTATCTTCTCCTCGAGTAGCTGCTTTTAGCCAAAGGATTGCTGTTCTATCAATTTTAATTCCTTTCGTTTCTTCTATAGATTTTGCATAAGCTGCTAGTTGTAAGTCGTATGATTTATGTAGATGGTTTGATGTCTTAAAATCAATAAGCCAAATCTCTCCATTTATTTTTACAACTATATCAGCTGTTCCTGCATATTTGTGAGTATCTGAATAGGTAAATTCTTCTGTAAATATTAGTTCTGGTTTTGCTTGTGCCCAAAATTCTTTGAATTTGATAACCATTCCCCATACTAATTCGTTGTACCTGGCATTACCATAATCATCCATCCAAGCAATTTCTTTTCCTTCTAGTAGCTCTTCGATTGCATTGTGGACTTGAGTGCCTTCATCTCCAGCTTTTCTCATTATAATGTCCGAGTTGTGTCCTACATCTTTTAACCAAGTTTCAAAGAACTTATTCTTTGGCATGTGTTGTAAAATTGAAGTAACTGAAGGGTAGTATACTCCTTCTGATCGTTGATAAACTCTTCTGTCTAAGAAGTTAATCTGTTTAAGTTCAGGTTTGAAATCTAACCTCTTCTTAGCATGTTCCGATAGAACATTGGTTCCTTTGTTAATCATGTTATGATAGTTTATAGCGAATTAATTTTCCTAAGTCCATCTCTTCAGCTTGTTGTACGTGGTGAGTAAAATTTACAAATCCCATCTCACTTGGATCTTTATCTTGCATATCTACTAGATATACTTTTTTTCCCATATTCAAAAACTGCTCTACATATTGCAAAGCTTTTTTTAATGCATCCCTGTCAAGGGCTATATAGATATCCTCTACAGTACTTGATACTATTCTCTTTATCAGGGCTTTTGATATTGTCTTTCCTAGTATTGGTACTGCATTTCTTTTTACTGCTATTGCATCAAATACTCCCTCTACTAATATAATTGGTTGGGACCAGTTAATTAGATTCTCAAACCCTATTATATCTTTTGAGCATTCTGGGTTCCTGTATTTGTGGTATGCATCCTCAAATGTCCTTGCTACAAAGAAGTTTAATTGGTTATTTTCTCCATAAGAGGGTACAATTATTCTTCCTGTATATTGTCCTGAGGTGCAATATCCTATATTGTATTTTAGAAAATCTCTGTCTGTAAATCCTCTTTTATATAAATATCGTTTTACTTTATTTGCTATAATGGAAGTTGTTGTTGCTGTGTATAGTGGTTGAAATTCTTTTGGTAGTTCTACTGTAGATGTAGGTGCATATCCTACCTCATCTCCTTTTCTTACATACTTAAGTATTTCGTATGCTTGTTCAGCTGGTATTTGTAGTTGTTTTAGTAGTGATTTTATTGTACGTCCTTTAAATCCACATACCCAACATTCAAATGGATTTTGTCCATTTTCGTCTGTATGAAGATTTACTTCTAGTTTTGGTTTGTGGTGATTGCACTTAGGACAGTTAAATGCATAGTTTTCTCTTGCCCTTTTGTGGGATTTACCAAGTATGTTCTCTAGATAACCAAGTAGTATAGGACTTTCCATAACCATAAGATACAAAAAAAGACTTGAATAAACAAGCCTTTCTTTCTTTTTAATTAACTGTTCTTAGCTATCTTGACTTCTATCTTCAATTTTATTATATACCTTTTGAGCAATAACTGCTAATATCATCCCTACAATAGCTCCTATTACTATTTCTGGTGTATGTGAAGGATTTGGAGCTCCCATAATAATTTCTTGAGCAGTATATACAGCATCTCCCATAGAGCCAATAATGTTACCAAGTATTCCTCCTCCTATAAGTCCTATAATTGGTGATGCTGAGAAGTCTGGTTCTGTGAGCCTCTCTGCTATCTCTTGTGACTTCTTTGCCATTACTAAAGCTAACTTCTGTACAAGATTGCTATCTACATTTTCTGATAGTTCTGTAGTATTAATTCCTGCTTTTGCTAATACGCTTTTTAGTTGCTCTAATGCTTTGGGATCTTTTGCTATAGCATCCGCAGCTTTAGTTATAGCAGGATCGTTTTCTAACTTACGTGCTGCCTGTACTGCTCCTGCAGCTGCTGCTTCTGGTGAGATTTCCTGATTCTCCTCAGCTAGTATTTTTGAATTACTAGTTAATTTATTCTCTACTAAGAATTTTTTTAAGTCAAATGTGTTTTTCATTTTTTATTTTTGTATGTATTAGTATTATACAGTCATGTGTGATAATTCTCCTGGTCTTGCTTGGCCTGGTGATGTTATGTCTTTTCGTGTCAATTGGTATGAATTTACTTGTTTATTATTTTTATCTAGTACCATTATTCCATCTCCTACTTCCATTGGTTTTGGAGCAATTTTTAAAAAAGATGGGTAGTTCTCTTGTTTAGGTTCTGCTTTTAAAAATATTTGATATTCTGGTTTGTCTGAGTACATGTATACTAATCTGTAGCTGTATTCGGTAGGCATTGGAATTGCTCTCCACTTTTCTGGTTTTAATTGTCTAAGTTGGTCTCCTTCGCTAATAGACTGCTCTCCTGGAATGATTACTGCAAATTTACCTCCCCATTCAGATGCTCTTGGAATATTTGGGTCTCCGGGGAATGCCGATAGTACTATATATTCGTTTGGAATTACTGCTCCTGCTTCATCTTTTTTAGGTCTAACAATTACTGTTAATTCATTAGATGTAAATTGTGATAATAGAGCTGTTGTTGTTACAGATGGTACTTTTACTCTATTTGGTCCTTCAACTTTTTCTACTTCTCCTTGTTTTGCTCCAGGAAGTTTTAATGCTTGAGCTAGTGGTAATACTAAGTTATATCCAATACCTGGTGATGATACTGTTAAGGTTCCTGTAGAGTTCGCTACTTGGTCTATGTTTTTAGCTCCGTCTACAATCTGCTGTACAGTTTTCATAACTGTATTAATAGGTTTTGCAAAGATTGATCCTTGACCTGGTTTAATATGAACGTCTGCCAGTTTTCCTTTTAGCCATTCAGGTACTTCTACTGCTTCTGATAATATCTTAGAGTTGTAGGTTAATTTATTCTCTACTAAGAATTTTTTTAAATCAAAATTATCCACTATGTATATTTTTATTTTTTAATTAGTGTAATTCTTGTGAAAGGCTGTCCGTTACAGTACTTAATCCTGCCTTAAGCTCCTCGTGTGCATCATGAGGTTTTAGGTGGGATATTTTCGTAACCATTCCTAGTATATTAAATCCTGCTATTGCGAATCCTTTTAATCCTGCATGTTGTACTACACCTCCTACTGCACTTGCTACTGAAGACATTGATGCAGTTGCTGAACCTGCTGCTCCTGCTCCTGCTACTATAAATGGGTATAGAAATATTACAAGTTTTATTATACCTATTATTATAAGTATTATTAATAGTATTTTATATATCTTTGCTGCTCTTGGCATTTCTGCCTCGATTGCTTCTTGGCCTGGCTTCAGTGACTTTTTTTTCCAAGCAGCCATTATATATGCTATGGATTTAGGTCCTAACCATTTGGCAAATGTCTCTACTGCTCTTTTTAGTTTATCAGTCCAATCGTTCTGGGATTTTGCAAAAGATGGAAAGAGTTTTTCTGCAATCTTTTTAACTTTTTCAGATAACCACTTCCCTACATCTGTTGAGGTGAGTAAATCTTTTACGCTACCTATGACAGTAAGGACGTTATCTATCCAAGAAATCCCTGTAGCACCTTCTTTTATTTGCCTTTCAGATGCTAAATGTTTTTTTAATCCTGAGTAAAATTCAAGATTTAGTATCATCTCTGTTTGAAGGTTGTTGTTTGTCTTAGCTTCAGAAATTGTAGTATTTTGATTACTTTCCAGTACCATTCTAAGTACTGAGTACTTCTCTTCTTTAGTTAGCATTTTGTTGTAATTTTTTAATAAGTTGTTCGTTTTGTTTTACTAGAGTAAGTGTTTTTAATATTGATTTTCTGCTCTTATTATTCCTTGTTTTTTGAGGAGAGCTATGTGATACTTTTGCCATTATACGTCTATTACTTTAATTCTACCTCTTCTATCCTGCATTAAATTATCCATTTTAATGGAACCACCTGGTCCTTCTAAATCTGGGTATATTCCTAGCATGTCTGCTTCTTCTAGTATTTCTTCAATTGGAACATCCTGTTCAGATCCTGTAAATGGTTGTAGGTCTTCCATTGTAATGATTCCTAGTTTAGCATTTATAACCTCTACATCGTATATGTAAACGAAGTATTTAGTTCTTTGTTTTTTTATTTGCTGTGCATCTTCTAATTCTTCTGAATCGGTAGTTACTTTTACAACTTTATCTCCTACTTTAAATACTACTCCATAATCCCCTTCTCCTAAATATTTTCCTCCTTGGTCAATGATATCGTTTACAAGTTGTTGGTATTCGTGAGTTGGATCTAGGATCTCTTTTAGTATTTTAGTAATACTAATCATTATCTTCTTTTAGACTGCACTTTTTCAACGAAGCCTTCTATCTCTCTTTTTGCTCTTTCGAGTGGAATTCCAGTCTCTACCATGTAGTCTAGTAAATACTCGTCTGTTAGTTGTGATAATTGTATACTTCCCATACTCTGCTTAAAGTTTGGCAGTCTTAGTGTAAGGCTCACCTTTCCATCTTGATAGATTGTAGCTTCTATCATTTCATTTTTTGAGTATACATTTGTGCTGTATCCTGGTGATGAGGCTGATTCTTTCACTTTAGTAGTATTCCTATCTTTACCATACTTTGGTATTCCTCCTTTAAGTATCGTAGCTACGTTCTTCTTATTTGCTTTGTCTAGTATCCTATGTCCGTTTGCTGCATCGCCTTTCATTACTTCTAGGATTATTTCTCTTAATTGTGATCTTTTCATGTTGGTATTTTTATATAAATAGATGTTAAAATTCTAATATCTTTAAATCTAAATCTCCTGTTCCTTTTATTAGTCGGTGGTAAGTATCTTTTGCAATAAAGATTGTATTTTGAAGTTGTTGTGGTATTGTATCCTCTAGTTGAAATTGCCAATCTGTATCTCCTATTACCGTAACTTCTCTATCCTCCCTATCTCTATGCCAAACTAATTCTTCCTCATCTATATCCTGTGTAAATTTTCTATAAATGAAGTCAAATGTTTTTAGTTCCTGGTAAGGTTTAGTTTGCTCAATCATTCTAATGCTTGCTTATGCTAGAAATCTTAACTTGTATTTAGTTGATTCTATTAATTGCGTTACATTATCAATTTGATTTTGTAAGTACGAATCTTGTATATCCTGTCTTAGTATATCCACTACTTCTCCTAACTGCATAAAATATGTAACTACTTGAATATTATCTGTATAGTTTTTTATAGGCAAATTGGTATAGTTTACTACAATTCCATACTTACCTTGATATGATTCAATTAATCCATCCACTATGTCAATAATACCGTCATAGTAATCATTTAGTGCTTTGTGTTCTGCAAACGATTTAGTTTGTAGATGAAATACGTGTACCTGTGTTCTTGAATGAAACAGACATGATACCATCTTTGTAAAATTTTCCATTATTGTTTTTTATATAAATATTACCAATATCCACTAAAGTTTTTTGCTCCTCCTAATGATTTCCAATATCTTCCTATGTTGCATGACCAGTATCCTGGACTTGTTCTGTCTTTTTTCATAGCGCATTTATGTCTTGCTGCAAATGCCGCTCTTGCTCCTGGTTCATTTAGTTTAACTGTTAAGTTTCCTGAATCACCAAAACTAACTTTCTTTATATTTTTAGTTTTTGGATCTTTGACATAAACATAGAACTTTTTAGGTCCTCCTCTTTTAGGTTTGTTTAATTGTACATCCTGTCCTTTGTGCTTTGCTTCATTTATTTTAATGAGATCGAAGTAATCCCAAAATTGAAATATTTTAGCAAATTGATCGTAGTTGTCTGGAAATACTATTGTTTGTCCTGAATATGAGGTTGGTTTTAAAATTACTTTGTTATCTGTGATATCTACAATTCGTAGCTGATTGTTATCTCTATCAGTAACGGTCATGTTTCTTCTAATATTACCACCTTGTTCTCCAGCTCTAGGAAGTGTTGTATTTTCCTCCTCATAAACCATTGGAAGATCTAGGGGTACTTTTTGTCCCTCAAACATTCCATACTCACCTATATTTGTTTCTTCTAGTAAAATCCTATCTGCTTCGCATAGTTGTAAAAAACCGTTTCTATGAAGAGTTCTTGCTTCAGTGAATAGTTCCAAGAATGCGTTAGAGGAATACCTGTAGATATTCTCAGATAAAGGGAGTTTGTGCTTTAAATGGTAGTTAAGTCCTGGTGTTGTATCAACTAGTAAGTTAAGTAGTTTTATCATATCTATTCTATTCTAGCGGTAGATGCTGTATCGATTTTACCACCACCTATTACAGGTTTTCCACCTTTCATTTTTTCAATGCTTTTTAAATGACCACTTCCTACAAAATATACTCCTGGACCTGCTTTATTTATTAGCCAGTTATCTCGGATATCTGTTTCTCTTTTTGCCATTTTCCCTGCATTTGTTGAATACTTGTTGTAGTGTACTTCCTTTCCATTAGGTAGTGTAATAATACCATCCCCATTACCCCACATTAAATTCTCTCCTTTATCTACAAAGTCTTGTAGATTCTTTCTTGTAACTGGTTGTTTTGATAGTGCTAAAAAATCTACTCCTTCCTGGCCTACTTCTTTTAAAAACTTTTCTAAATCTTTTGCTGATAGTCCTAATCCTGGTTCTGTATAATCATCAAATGTTCTTGATAGTAGATCAAAAATTGTATCATCTTTTTTTACTTTTTTCATTAAAGTAGGTACTCTTTTGTTTTCTGTTGGATTTGAAAACAGTGTAGCGAGATATGCATATTTTTCTTCTTTTGGAATTTCTATTTTTTGATCCCAGGAGCCTTTATACTTTGCTTTTGCATCTACCAATGCTTTGTATACTTCTGATGACATTACTCCTTTGTTGTGCTCTATACCTATACCTTCTCCATAATATCCATTCGACTTGCCTGCTGCTACAATCTTGTCTATTAAGTCTTGTGATAATTCTACAGGATCGTGGTGATTATCTCCTACTAGTATTTTACCATTTCCAAAATCTATAACACCTTGAGGAGCTTTATTCGATCCTTCAAGTACTTCTTTTAGTAATTGTAGTAATTTTATCATAAGAAATCCTTTTTAAAGAAACGACCAGATATGTTGTCGTTATAATAAATAGAGTCGGGTTCTATCACCCCTTTCATATATAGGTATTTATCCTCGTAATATGTCAACTGCTTCTTTGTTGGAACAAACATAAGAATTTCTCTTGTGAATTCCAAATGTTTTTTATCTTTTATTTGTTGCTTAATTTCTGGATGGGACCCATAATATGTTTTCCAATCTGTTTCCTTTATTATAGTTTTCTTTTTGGATAACCTCTTATCTGTTTGAAGAGCAAGTTCTTTTTTACCTAAAGGTTTTTTTGTAATAGAAATTAGTTGTTTTCTTCCTAGGTACTTTCTACCACTTGCAATATGTGTTACTTCATAGATAAACCCGAATGTTGATTCGGGCATATCTGTAAGTTCTTTTATTTCTTTATTTTGATATAACCACATATTGTATTAATTATCTAACTGTTTCCAAGTTCCATTTAAGAAACAATAGATGTGCTGATTTGCTCCTGATCCAGATACTATAACCATACCTGCAGAAGAGGGTGGTAATGTTGTTCTTGGTGTAAGCACTAGTATATCGTTTATTTTTACTGAACCTGTTATCTCTACTACTCCATCACCAGCCGATCCGTAAGCATATATTAAATTTGATCTAGTGTTATCTGCTGCTCCATTTCCATGTATAAAAGCTCCTTGTACTGATGATGAAATGTTATATTGCCCTTGCACGTGTTGATAGCTACCACTAGCAACAGTGCCTAACCCCTCGGCATGTGAACCTTCACCACTTGCTGTTACAGATGACCCCTCAGCATGTGAAAATCTTCCACTTGC
>Ga0181356_1001159_pt1 | contig 11496 bp, 7 predicted proteins | sample Fa13VDMM110SN_FD_130104 | JGI IMG/M metagenome (GOLD analysis project Ga0181356, IMG submission 130104) | Freshwater viral communities from Lake Michigan, USA - Fa13.VD.MM110.S.N | ecosystem: Environmental > Aquatic > Freshwater > Lake | place: USA: Michigan | collected 2013-09-24 | reverse complement strand
TTTACCCTGAAGACAACATTTTGTCAAGTGGTAAAATTACAATGAAATACATGACAGCTAAGGAGGAGGACATTTTAACCAATCAGTCTTACATTCAAAAAGGCACAGTATTAGACAAAGTAATGCAAGCTTTAATTGTGTCTAAAATCAACTACAACGATTTAATTACAGGTGATAAAAATGCAATTATGATTGCAGCTCGTATTTTAGGATATGGTAAAGATTATTCATTTGAATATAATGGAGAAGAACATACTGTAGATTTATCAACAATTGACAACAAACCATTTGAATTAAAAAACAAAGGTGTTAATGAATTTGACTTTACTTTGCCATCTACAGGTGTAAACATTACCTATAAAATATTAACTCATGGTGATGAACAAAAAATTCAAACAGAATTAGACGGTCTTAAAAAAATAAATAAAAACGCTTCACCTGAACTTTCCACACGTTTAAAATACATAATTACATCTGTTGGAGGAGATCGAGAAGTAAAAACAATTCGAGAGTTTATAGACAAACACTTGTTAGCTCGAGACTCACGAGAGTTAAGAAAACATATTAAAGAAACACAACCAGATGTAGATCTGACTTTTTTTCCCGACAGGGACTCAGTTAGAGTCGATATTCCAGTTGGGATTAAGTTTTTTTGGCCTGACTTCTGAGATAGCGCCAATAGCTAGAGCTAATTTATTTACCCAAATTCATGAAATTGTATTTCATGGTAAAGGTGGATATGACTGGAATACAATTTACAACATGCCACGCTGGTTACGTCAATTTACGTTTAACCAAATCAATGATTTTCATAAAAAAGAAAATGAAGCAAATGAAAATGCTTCTAATGGAGGTTCTAACAAATCCACACTAATGGATCCTTCCGGTAAAATTAGCCGTGAAAATTGGAACAGTGTTCCAAAACCTGTTACTCCCTCAGGTAAATCAACAAAGTATAAATAGTTAATATTTATAACAAATAAACATTTTATAAATGGCAACTCCTACCCCAGAAGAAGAAATAAAAGCTTTAAAAGCAAAAATTGAACTGCAACTTAAATCTAATGTTTTATCAGCTATTCAAGTAGCAAATTTAACAAGTGCATATAATGCTGTTACAAATGGGGTAGGTGCGTTAGAAAGATATAGAGATCTATTAAAATCTAATCAACTTATTATAGATGATATAGCTGATGGGTTAGATTACGTGACTAAATCTTTTTTAGCAGATGTAGCTTATTTAACTAAAGGTAAATCTCTTTTAAATGACCATAAATCAGCTATAACCAAGTTAGCCCATATAGCTAAAGAAACATTAGATATAAGATTAGGAGAGCAAGCTATTGATGAAAAAAGATTTAAAAAACTTCAAGAGAATGCTAGAAAACAAATAGATAATTTAAAATCAGTTAGAGATCAATATATAATAGAAGGAAAAAGTACAGATGAAATAGACGCTCAAATAGCAGCCACAGAAAATCTCAAAATTGGATTCTCAGAAGTATCAAAAGTTAATGAAGCACTTAATAAACAATTAGGAGCAGCTCCAAAGTTAGTAGCAGGTATAGATAAAGCATTTCAAAAATTAGGTCTCCCTGATTTAGGTTTTAATACAGCTTTAGATGAAACAAAACAATTAGGTCAAGAAGCAGCTTCACAAGGAAACGAAGCATTTAAAAAATTCTCTCCAATGAAAACCCTTATAGGAAAAATTGGGAGTAATTTTAAAGAAATGTTTACTACTGCTAATCTTTTACAGGCTGGTATAGGATTTTTAATAGATGCATTAATTACAGCAGATAAAGGAGCAGGAGATTTAGCTAAAGGTTTCAACATGACCTATAATGAAGCCATGAATGTAATAGAAGAACTTACATTTATAGGTAATTTATCTGGTGATGCTGCTTTAAACACAAGGGCACTACAAGAATCTATGATGGCTGTTGGTAAAGCTTTAGGCTCTAATGCTATGTTAAATAAAGAGGATTTAATTACTTTTACTAAATTAAGAGAACAAGCAGGTTTTACTAATGATGAATTATTAGGAATTGAAAAAACTACTTTAGCAACAGGAGGAAATTTAGAAGACAATGTTTCAAGTTTAATGCACGCTGCTAAAGTAACTGGCTTAAACAATAAAGTTTTACTAAATGAAAAAGACATAATGCGAGATGTTGCAGCAGCATCAGACTCAATTAAACTTTCATTAGGGGGTAGTGGTGAAAAATTAGGAGCAGCAGCAGCACAAGCAAAAGCTTTAGGAATGAGTTTATCACAAGTTGACAAAATAGCTGGCTCATTATTAAATTTTGAACAATCAATTAATGATGAAATTTCAGCAGAATTAATAACAGGTAAAGATTTAAATTTAGAACAAGCTCGTTTATATGCCTTAACTAATGACACAGAAGGATTGTCTAGAGAATTAGCTAAAAACTTTGGAACAGCAGCTGAATTTGGAAAAATGAATCGCATTCAACAAGAAGCAATAGCTGCTGCGGTAGGTATGCAACGTGATGAATTAGCTACTACTTTAACAGATCAAGAAGCATTAAAAGGACTGTCAGGTGACAAATTGAAAGATGCTCAAGCTGCTTTAGATTATGCTCGAGCTAGTGGAATGACTGAAAAGCAAATCGCTGACAAAAGTATGGACGATTTAATGAAACAACAAACTGTCCAAGAAAGATTTAATCAATCTGTTGAAAAATTAAAAGAAGTATTTATATCAATAGCAGAACCTGTTTTACAAATAGTATCTCCATTTGTAGACTTAGTTACTTCAATCCTTCCTGCAATAAATTTCGCTTTTATTCCAATTGCAGCAGTTTTAGGAGGAATAGCTACTACTATAACATACATAGTAGGTAGTGTATCTGCATTAATTGGTTTTTTTACTGGAGCTAATAAACAATTAAGTGGAATGCAAATAATTGTAGGTGCAATAGCAGGATTTTATTTGTTAATAAAAGGCTACCAACTTGCTTCAAATGTTCTAGCTGGAATTAGTTTAGGAATTGAAGCAACTAGAAATAACCTGGGAAAACAAAATTTACTATTGCAAAATAAAGGTTTAATAAAATCTGTAGGTACAGCTGTATCTAATACTATCTCAGCTTTTTCAAAACTTGGACCACCTGGAGTTGTAATGGGTGTAATAGCTGCAGCGGCAATTGTTGGAATGATGGCAAAATACATGGGTGACGGAAACTTTCCAGCAGAAGGGCAAGGCCCAGACAGAACTATTACTTCAAAAGGAACAATGTATAAACCAGCTAAAGAAGACAACATATATGTAACTCCTCAAAAGATGGTAGCTGTTGGTAATGCATCATTTAAAGGTAATGGTGGAGCAACTAATACTTCTCCTAATCAATTTCCACAACAATCTCCCCAATCTGCTCCAACACCAATGTATTTCACTATTAATCCTACAACACTAATATCTGGAATATCTGATGTACAAACTCAATATTACCAAACAGCATAAACTATGGGACTATTAACTATATATACCCTTCAAGGATCAACAATGTTAGGAAGTCTTCTTAATCCAGACTTAACAACACAGTATCCTGCTACGGTAACAGGCACACCAAATGCTTCTAATAATCCAGGAGGCCCAATTGTGCCTTTTCATCAAATATACAATTTTGCAAGAAATGGAGACACTTACTTAAATCACATAAACAATTTACTTGTAGACAATAGTGAATTATCAAATAACGCTAATACTCCATCTGTTTTAGCTATTACAAATTTAGACGTAGAAAATTCTGGTGTTCAAGGTGGACCTTTAAGTGACATTACTACTGTTTATTCACCCTTAAACACAGGTACTCCTACATCTACTGCTAATCCTGGAGCTGCTCCTACACGATTTACTCAACCATATTTACCTTCAAACACATATTTAACTAACAACCCTATTCAAGGTTTAGGAAGTGGTAAGTTAGACAATTCTTTAAACATTACAAATTTAGACGTTGAAGATTCTGGAGTAAATGGAGGATTTCCTACTGATCCACTTAATGATCCAACAGTATATCCTTTAACAACCACACACACTTCACCAATAAGAGGACATTTTGCTGAGCCATCAACATCTCCTTCAAAATTCACCCAAAGTTTTAGCCCAAATGGCACATATTTAACATTTATTGAAAGTGGAAAGGACAAATACGGTAAATCATATATTTAGTCATATTTATAACAAAAATACATACCATGGGACTCTTAAATCAACTTACAACTAACGGCTCTACATTTTCATATGGAAATGGAGTGACACCTCCTACTAATCAAGGAGCAACTACATTATCTAAATTACATGCTGACGGAGCAGCTCCAGGATACTCAGTAGATGGATCTGACTTTTCAACAGTGAATGCTGCTTATCAAGCCTACAATGATGGTGTAAATAACATTTTACCTCAACCATCACAATTAGACTTAAACGGATTAACTCCAACTCAATACCTTAACAACTTACCTCAATAGGCTATGCCACTAATAGATCTTACAACTAATCTAAGAGATCTTAAGTTTGGTAGAGATAGAGTTGCTGGAGGTAGCAGCAACCAACCTTATGTTCAATCTGACATTCCTGCTCCTGATAAAGAGTCAAGTGGATTAGGCTATTTAAATCAAGATTTTGTTGTAAGAGGAGGTCTTAAAGCAATTACTAATTCTGTTAAAGATGTTGAAAGACTAGGAAAATATTTTCTTGACATAAGAAATCCTAGTGGTCTTTTATTTATAGCAAAACAATATTTACTTTCTAGATTAGCAGTAAAAACTCAAGCTAGTAAATTGTTAAATGAAGGGGTATACACTCCATTAGGCACTTTAGCTCAAGCAGGAGGAGTAGCTTTTGGATTACACACTAACAAACAAGGACTAAATCCATTTGAAAATTTTAGAGTAGGAGCAGGAGCAACAGATCCTACATCATTGGGAGGATATTTTTTCGCTGTAACAGATACAAATACAGATAAACTCAGTCCAACAACAAAAACATCTACAACTACAACAACCCCATTCTCATTTACTCCTACATCAATAGTAAATGATATTGAAGGTATAGGTGGAGGTATAAAAACTTATAACATATCTACTACTACATCTACTATCACCACAAATAAACGAAATAGACTATTAGAATTATTTAATGATCTTTTAATTTCAGAAAAAATCCAAGAAGATATTATATCATATCCTGGAGGTCCAGGATCTATTTTAGGAATTGGAAAAACCAATATTAAATTTGCCACTGGTAATGGAAGAAATGATGTAAGAACAGGTAAAAATAATACAGAATTAAAAAACTCAGGTTTTTTTACTTCACAAGGAGGATATAATTATTCAGTTTTTTCCACTCCATTACATAAATTTATTAATAAAGAAAAACAAATTCCACTAGGTGTATCATTAGATATAATTGCCTCTTTTCCATTAGGCACACCACCATTTAATGAAGATAGTGATTATTTTAAACGAAGAATTTCTATCATTTCTAAAAATGAAAAAGCTGAAGAATTTGAATCTAAAGCTTTTAAAGCTGATCCAAATGAACCTCAAACAACATATCTTTATGGGCAAATTTTAAATATCCCTAATGTTAGAGATGGAACTGAAAAACCTTTAGGTCAATCAATTTATATAGGTAAAAATGGCATAACTACTCCTGGTGATTTTAGAGCATTATTAAGGATAATTAATCCTAAGTCAAAAAACAAAAATTTCTTTTCCCCTAATTATATAACACAAAATATAGAAGCAAAATTAGGAGACCCAGGAAATAGAAATGGCAAAGATTTACGATTTTATGATCAGGGAGCAACAGGTGGTGGAGCAGCATCCATTAACTCATACGATAAACTAAACCAATCTGTTATATATAGAAGTGAAGATGGTGAAAAAAATGATGTAAATAAAGACTTAGTTAAATTTAGAATAGGTGTTATAGACAATGATGAACCTTCTAAAAAAATATACATTCATTTTAGAGCTTTTTTAGACAGTATAAATGACTCATATAAAGCAGAGTGGCAAGGTGAAAGATATGTAGGAAGAGGAGAAAATTTTTACACTTATAGTGGATTTGACAGAACAGTTTCATTAGATTGGACAGTTGCTGCTCAATCAAAGGTAGAACTTATTCCTATGTATAAAAAATTAAATTTTTTAGCATCAGTTTGCGCCCCTGATTACAGCAAAACTGGTTATATGAGAGGAAACATTGTTACTTTAACTATAGGAGGATACTTTTATGAACAACCTGGTATTATAACTGGTTTTTCTTATGACATGAATGATGACAATGCTACTTGGGAAATTGGCATAGATAGTAAAGGAGAGGAGGATGAAAGTGTTAAAGAATTACCTCATTTAATAAAAGTTAAAGGATTTCAATTTATTCCAATTCATACTTTTGCACCAAGTTTACAAAATAATTCATATAATGATGAAAATGGTAATGTTTTATTATATGGTGCAGAAAGATATATTGCTTTAGAAAATAAAACAAATAATAAATATGGAGATGTTAATCCAAGAACAATATCAAAACCAAAACCAGAACCAGAACCAGAACCAGAACCACTACCAGAAGAACAAGTAGTTCTTCCCCCTCTTAATGGACAAACTTTTGATGTGAATGGAGCAGGAGGAAGTGCCCAACAACGTACAAATGAAATAAGTACTTTTAATGCAGGAAGTACAGGCACAACTCAAGGTAATAATTCTGCTATTAATGAATTTAAAAATGAACAAAGAAAGAGAACTCAAGCACAAATAGATATGGAAAATAAATTACATAAAGAACCTCATTGGTACGATAACTTCAACCCAGTCAATTGGTTTGACTAAACTTCTGATATTATGAACCGTTATCAAAACATATCCACTATTACAATTGATAAAAAACAAGTTTATCAAACTGTACGCTATCCTGAAATTCCTACCACAAGTGACGATATTTATGTGTACACAACTCAAGGTGACAGATTTGACGTTTTAGCAAATGTATACTATAAAGACAGTTCATTATGGTGGATTATATCAACAGCAAACACAGCAATAGCAGGAACAACATTACCTTCAGACTTGCCACAAGATTCTTTAGTTATACCTGAAGGACTACAAATAAGAATACCTGCTAATTATGTAGCAGTGTTAAATAGTTTTAAATTTTTAAACGGTTTATGATATGAACATTTTTGGAGAAGGTTTACCAGAACAAATAATAGGTCAAATAAATAGAAGACAACAAACCTATGGCTCAGGTTATGTAGATGGAAAAATAAGATTACCTGAAGAAATACTAGTACTAAATGCAAACACAGGATGGATTAAACTTTTATCTTCTGTTAACATACCTTCTCTTGAAACAAAAGCAATCAATAATCCTTCTATTAAACAATTAAATTTAGTAGGAGATGCCTTAGCAAAAACATATGTATTATTTAATGGAACAGAAGGTAGTACTGAAAGACTTAGAAGCGGAGTAAGTAATGAAAATTCATTTGGTGGAGACAATTATGCTTATGGCATAGGAGGAACAGACTTTGGTTTAAATCCAATGATGGGCATTACTTCTATGACTGTCAATTATGAAAACAGAGGTTCATTAAGACGAGCAGTTGTCAAAATAAGAGCTCACAATAAAGTTCAATTTGAAATAATAGATGTTTTATATTTACGTTTAGGATTTCAAGTTCTTTTAGAATGGGGAAATAGTATATATATTAATAATAAGGATAAATATGAATCTTCAAACAATTGGAGTTTAGCAGATGATTTTTTAAATGGTAAAGGAAATGTAAAAAATCCTCCTCCTGATGAAGGAGAAAAGTTTAAATATTTTAATTATGATGATTTTTTACAAAGAATTCATCAAAACAGATTAGATTCTCAAGGAAACTATGATGCAATGTTTGCTAAAGTTACTAATTTTCATTGGTCTGTAAACAAAGATGGAAGTTACGATATAGAAGTTAACTTAGCTAGCATTGGAGACATAATTGAGTCTTTAAAAGTAAACGTAGCTTCAAAGTCTCCAATTCAAACTAAAAAACAAAAAATAGATTTAGAATCAGAAGATATTCCTAAGCAACAACCATTTATCTTATCACGTGGAAAATCAGCCATTGGAGATTTTTTATCTATGCCTTTAATAGAAGTATCTGAAGCTGAGCGTGAACAAGCAAATAATATTATTGGAGAATTTAGTATAGCAGAAATAACAACAACAGGTGTAGCTATATTAGCAATTGTTGGAACAGGTTTGGCAATACCTGTAGTGAACATTGCTGTTGCAGCTGGTATTATAGCAGTAGCTGGGTTATATTTTGCTGCTAATGCTTTTTTAATAGCTGATGATGATAAAACAGCTGGTTATATATTTTTTGGACATAAGCAAGGTAATAATACAAATGATAGATGGTCAAGTGTTCCTTATTTACAAATTTTAAACGCTAAAAAATCACCTCCAATTAATATGAATATGAATCTTGATGAATTTAAAGATATACTTCAGAGAGATTTTATTAATATCAATTGGGATAATGCTATTGGAACAAATCTTGTCGGTTTAGAAGCAACAGATCCTTTTACATATGTAAGACTAGGAACATTTCTTCAATTTTTACAAGATGTTATTGTTTTCCAACAAAAAGGAGTATCAGCAAATTTACCAGCTAAACCCGGACTAAGATTTGACTATGATGTAGAAACAAACATCATGGATGCTTATGATAGACAAGTAAGTTTTGATCCAAAAATTTGTGTTGTTAACAGAACAATAGATCTTAATTTTAATCCTGCAAGTAAAGAATTTGATGATATATATACATTTCCATATGATTTTGCTCCAACAAATATAGGTGAATCTCCATCTGCTTTACCTCAAGATGGAGGAAAATACATAAGTGACAACCTTAAAACAATAGGAAGTTATGGTAAAATAATGAATATATTTGTTAACAGTAGATTTATTTTAGAAACTATAGAAAATAATAAAGATGAACAAGGAGATGTAATATTAATTGATTTTTTGCAAAAAATATTAGATGGAATAAGTGAAGGTTTAGGAGGATTAAACAATTTAGATGTTTTTATTGATGAAACACTTAACATGGTTAAAATTATAGACAAAAATCCTTTAAAAAATAGAGACACAGTATTAGAGTATATGAATAATAATATACCTCTTTTTCCATATGTTCATCAAGATTCATCTCAAAAAATTTCAACAGACCTTGCTAAATTTCAATTGTTTGGATACAGCGGCTCATCTGCTGGTTTTGTAAAAGACTTTACTTTTAAAACAGAACTTACACCTGCTTTTTCAACTATGATAACAGTAGGTGCAGCAGCAAATAAATCAGTAGTTGGAGAAGAAAACACTGCCTTATCTAGAATAAATAAAGGACTAGTAGATAGATATAAAGAAACAGTAGTAAATATAATTGATCCTAAAAAATTAAAAGAAGAAGGAGATAAATTACAAACGGCCATTGCAGAAACAGAAGAACTTTTAAAAATTAGAAATGAAGAATTTGAAAAATTTTTATATGATATGAGCTACACAGCTGAAGAGTATTCTAGTCAAGATGGTGTTGAATATAACATTGATGATATTAATTTACATAAAACATCTTTAAAAGAACTTATAGATTTAGAACAAAAATTAAAAGAACTAATTGCTAAAAGAGATAGTGAGCCTACACCTCTTCCTCTTAATACAAGAGATGGTTTTATACCTTTTAACCTATCTTTAACAATGGATGGGCTATCAGGTATGAAAATAAATGAAAAATTTACAGTTAACACTGATTTTTTACCTTCAAACTACCCAGAAACTGTAGAATTTTTAATTAAAAATTTAACACATGAAGTAATAGACAATAAATGGCTAACTAAAATAGATTCATATTGTATTTCTAAACAAGCAGAAACATTACCTGTGGTTAAAGCATCTCCATCCCCTACTCCTTCTCCAAAAACAGCACCACTACCAGTAAAAACACCTCCAGTAAAAAAAGAAGAACCAGCTAAAACACCTTCAGGACTAGTAACACCATGTGGAATTTCTACTGTAAGTTCACATCCAAAAACACCTTCAGGACCAGATGGTGACTATAGAGGAGGAATTACAAAATGGATAGGAAACATAGTTACGTCAGCTAAATGTAACCTAGATACTGTTACTTTTGATATTTATAATCCAACACCTCCTGTTCCTAATATTACTAAAAGTGGTAATATGGGATGTGCTGCAGCTGTTTCTTTAATATTCTATAGAGCTACAGGATACTCTATTACTCAAAAACAATCTCCTGTTCCTTCAACGTGGCCTATTGCTAATTTTCCTGGAAACGTAGGAACAACTGGTTTATATGCATTTTTTACTAACAATCCTTCATTATGGAAAAAATATGAATTAAAGGATGCTAAACCAGGAGACATTATTATAACTGAAAGATTTTCTAATACAGTAGCAGGCCATGTAGGTGTAGTAATAGACACTATAAATGTTGATGGAACATATGATGTAATTTCAAATTCATCTAGTGGATTTGATGGTTCTAGAAAAGGAACCATACAACAAAATTACACTATTAAAAAATGGATAAAGAAAGTTATGCCAAAAAATCCAACAAAAACATTTTGCTTTAGATATTCAGGAGGCTTTAGACCATAAAAAAATGTATTATCCAAAATCACAAATTAAAACAAATTTATACACAAATGGAAATCCACCAAGTGACATATATGTTCTTTCTACAGATAAAACAATATATATAGGATACTATTATAAAATTTCAAATGGAAAAGTATTTACTGGAAAGTCACCTTCTGATAAACCTAATATTTTACTAATTCCTCAACCAGTAGGTGAAGGACAAGATGTTATTTTAGAAAAAAATAATTTAGTTGAATTTAATTTATCTGAAGCATCAACAGAAATATCTAATTATATAAATTTAAAAAACATAGATGTTAACTTAATAATTTATCTTCCATCATCATCACCTAATCCCCCTAACTCTTTAGACTACACAAATAGAGGAATGAGAAGATATTTTTGCAAAAAAACAAACCAAACTATTTACTTAGAAATAAATAAAGATACATATGATAAACTAGTTAAAAAAGATAAATCAATTCTTTGGCAATTGTACCAACCTTTTACTTTAATATGGACACTTAAAGGCAACAGAGAACAAGTTGCTAAAAACAACCAAAATGTTGTTGAAAGAATTTCTAATCAACTAAACATGCCTATGTTAGCAGAATTTTTAAATAAAGATTACATAAAATACTATAAATATTCTGAAGCGTCCAATTTATACACTAAAGGAAATGAATTAAAAACTGTTCAAGACAATAAAATATACATAGGATTTTATCACATTCACCCTGACAAAGGATACATGGTTGGAGTAACTCACGTTTTAGAACCTCATGCTTATTTGTCTCCAATTAATGGAT
>Ga0181356_1001157_pt1 | contig 11512 bp, 5 predicted proteins | sample Fa13VDMM110SN_FD_130104 | JGI IMG/M metagenome (GOLD analysis project Ga0181356, IMG submission 130104) | Freshwater viral communities from Lake Michigan, USA - Fa13.VD.MM110.S.N | ecosystem: Environmental > Aquatic > Freshwater > Lake | place: USA: Michigan | collected 2013-09-24 | reverse complement strand
GCTGTTTGCAATGGAGCATTTTGTACTGCAAATATAGTTCCAGCATTTGAATCAGATAATATCGCTGTATATCCATATTGAGAATTACCACCAGCAAAATTAACGGTTTGTGGCTGAATTGTAAATGATTGGCCTGAATCAACTGTAATATCTGTTTGCGCAACGGCTACTACCGGTATTCTTACAGTACCACGTGGCAACGTTACTAATTTATATTTCAACATTAATGTTTCATCTGGTAGAGCTTCGATGATAGGCATATTTTCTATCGCAGCGCCGTAATATGCAGTACCTAACGGATGTTCTGTATTGTATAATCCGTAGTCAATTTCATCATCAGCTAAAGCGAATTGAGTAATTACAAATTCGTTTTGGCCACGTGCCAATAACTCTCTTCCTTTTTTAGTAAGGATAGCATCTACTGTTATTGTACTATTATCTAAATATCCCATAAAATTCCTTATTTTTTAATAAATATGCATGTCATTAAAATTACCGAACAATTAAATTTCCGGGCTGTCTACTACCACCGCCTCGACTAGGAGTAGTTGATGAAGGCGTTCCGGAATATACCAATTGATTTGGATTTGTTATATAAACTTCGACAACTGGCATATATCCAATTGGTAAATTTGTTGGCTTATTGATACCCGGAGCACTTATACGGCATCCGTCGTAATATAAATTATTTATATTAGTATAAAAATCGTCATGGTAACATGCTCGGTCTACACTTTCACTGTAATACATTCCGGCTGATTGGCTTACAGCATGATCCCAATTTCTACGCATAGGATTTCCGTATGTACTACTTCCGGAATAATGATATATAGGTTCTTGGTAAATGTAACTTGGTCTACAATCATCAATTATAATTTCAAGTCCATGATGGCATACTTCACGTATCTCACGTATTACAGAAAGTTTATCGATTGATACGGTAACCCCCGTCGTACCAGATTTAAATCGCAATATAACTACTAAATTATTATACGAATTAATTAGTATATCATTAAATATAAATCTATCCGTACGTAGTGCTGTGCCGGAATACGTATATAAAGACTCCTGTTCTGACAATATTGTAATTATACCATTTTCGTCAATTGTAGCTAAACTTATATAACAGTTAACTGTTCCTGCAGAAGCTTGATCTTTTGATGATATATCTACAATAAAATTATAATGTACATCGTACTGTGTATTTGTATTTATTTTGACTAATAAATTATCAGTATAACTATTAGCATCTCTCATAGCTGAATATACATATGAAGAATCGTTTATTGATAAATTGTTAGTATTACCTTCCCATGGGAATGTAGGATTAACATCGTAATATGTACGTTGTGCAATAGTATCAATTGATGCGGATCCTATTGGTCTTTCATCTACCGGCGGAGTAAATATGGTACAATAATTAGAAGCAGATGGTATCATTGCAAAAGTAGCAACAGCTTCTGTAATATATGCAGAATCGGTTAACGTAACTACGGATAATACCACACCGGTATGTTCATTTATAAACTCGGTATCGTTTAACGTAGCAGAGCCTGACATTGTACCAGTATAATCTAGAAACGCATCACCGCTAGTAACCGGACTAGTAGTCGGTAGTACTATGTTTAATGTATTATCCTCTACCGCAATACCTTTATAAATTGGCATTTTAACACGTTCTAACGCATGTGGTTCAATTAGTAATCCATATACATAATCAGCACGTTCTGGTAATAATTGCTTAATTTGATTGAACAATGAAAAATCAAATTGACTAAAAATACGTATATATGCATTTATATCATTACGATCGGAAAACTTTTTCCAGTATTGTTTTGAGAATGAAACTAGATCTGGATATGTATATTCAAATTCATCGCTAGGATCGCCTATAAAATTGTCTATTTCAACTCGGCCGATATGATTAAATATGTCTTTATTTAATTGGTCAGCCATACTATAAAACATGCCCAATTTATTATCATCTACCGGAAACAAATCGTATCTAGAACGTTCACCGGATGTAATAGGGGATAATCTACGAATTAATTCGTTGTCATCCAATCGAATCTTTTGTGAATAAAAATTATTACCGCCTAACGAAGTACCAGGTATGTAATAAGTTTCTTCAACTACTTCATAATTACCACGTTGAAGATTCGAAGGTATTTTAAATCCTTGCAAGCTTGCTGTTGTTTCAAACGGCATTGACGTAGATCCAAAATTTGTAACTCCACGATATGGATGGCTACTAGATATAGTAGCATTAACACCACTTAAGTCAAAAGCTTTAGTATCAGAACCAAACGTAAATTGACGTATCAATGTATCAAAACTACTAGTAGGTGATAATCCTGAAGCGTAACTAGTAGGATTAATTGTATGGTCATAAAATGCAGAATCGGATAAAGTTTCTAACCAAGATCTATATTCTTGTAAATTACCATTAAACATGGTAGGCACGCTATTTAAACCTAAAGATGCAGTTAAATATCCATTTATGCCTAATGCATCCGTATCACCTAACGAACCAGAACTACCACCAATATTAAGTATAAATAACGGAGTTGGACTACACCAAAATTCGTAATGACTACCGGTACTAGGTGTGGCTGAGGCAGATACTGCATGTACTACTTTAGCGTTAATAAAATCAGATTTTTTCTGTACTTGTACAGTATATATCGTATCGGTATTCGATCCAGAATTAAAATGCAAACCGGATGTTACAAATTGTAATCGTAAATTCCACCAATCATTATCATATAATGGTGCCCAGTCAGTAGTGGCCTTTAAAGGAGTTATTATAGAAGCACTACCTTGCGCCATTATAAAATGCACACGGCCATAATCACCGGATCCGGAATATGAAGCTGTATGTTCTAAAGCTACGTGCCATAAATTTGATCCATTGTTTGTATTTGTAACAGCATATCCTAAATCGTGATATAACGGATCAACATACTCAGCCGATGTATTTTCTTTAGTATATGACAGTAACAACATGGATTGTGTCACACTAGGCTTAAAGCGTATCTCATGTGTCATAACAGGAATAATTCCTCTGTTAATACCCCATTGACTATTACTAGATGTGACATGATGCATATGCGCAGATACCTGACTTTCACCAGTTAAACGAAGAGCATATGCAAAACGATCTTCTATTAATGAAGGAGCATCATTTTCCGCTAGCGGGCCGCCATATTCTCGTATAGAAAGTAAAGTCTGCGGAATACCATAAGTATTCATTAAAGCTTTAACACTACGTGACGTGCCTTTAGTTTTTAATAAGTACGGTAAATTATTTACAATTCGACGCCATACTTCTGTAGTAATGTCTTCGTTTGATTTACTAAATAAACTACCGGTACTTTGATATGAACCAGAAGTATCAGTGCCTAATTTATATTTCCATAAAGCAGTAGCTTGATTTCCGTTTGCTAACTTCCACCCTAAACTTTCGGCGATAGTATATAAAACCTCACGGCTCTTACCTAACTTAGGATTTTCTTCAGGTTTATATGTATCTGTTAATGCAGTAATATATGAATATAGAATATCAAAGTGATGGCCTATCATATTAACGAATAATTCATATTCGCTATTATTGGCATCGTTGCGAATGTGTTCCGGTACTGTTTTTACTAGAGCATTATTATTTTCTATATCATAATATGAGGCTGTTGCACTAAATCCGTCATACCAATTAATTGCTATTGTTTCCGATGTTGTATATAAATGATACGAGCCTGACTGTAAATATTTTGGCCATGGTGTTAATGCATATCCATCTGCGCCAATATAACTTCCAGATACCCCGTGAGTAGTCAAACTAGCAGTGGGTTCAGTATACAGCCAACGTTCAAAGCCATCAAAACTACCAATTACATTATTTTTAAGATTAGTTGTTATTGATATATTATTTTGAAGTGCATTATTATCATTACCAATTGCCGAATCTAATGTTGTCAATTGAGCATCATAGTGTTCAATTAATTCCAATTTATATTTAAAATTTGCTAAACGTTCATATGCTGAAGAATACACCACAAAATTATCAAATGCAGAATAATCGACGTTTAATTGAATTCCGGATAGTGACCCAGAAAAATATCTATCAATAATTTGTTGGGATGTAGATAAATTAGTCCCTAATAAATCATTCCATGTTTTAAAATCGGTTTCTGTAACTGTATTGTATTCATCTGCAAATTCAAAATTAGGGCCACGTAATAAATTTACTACATTGTCTTCGGGTGTAATTGTAACATTGACATTGTCAGTATACGAATCAGCTAATTCTTCAACTATCCATAATGTATCTGTTAAATTAATTTCTGCAGGTAATGGTTGATATAAACGAAATGCAATTGTATCCGGCTCTAATACGTTTGATAAAGAATAATCACGTTGATTAATAATCTTAACAATATTATTCTTTCCAAAATTGACAGCTAAATCACGATCAAATGCAGATTCTATAGTCGATAAATAATTTGCTACGGCATTACCATATAACATCATACGATCAGGTGTTAACGGAACTAAACGTACGACTATCTCTTTTCTATCAGGTGATATTTCTTTGACTTGTATAAGTTGATTGAGTTCATCGCCTAATAAATTACGATGTATATTTGAAACTACTTCATAATATCCATGTTGTATATCAACAGAATTAAAAAACTCGCCATAATTTATGGCTATAGTATTACCGTTTAATTGAAATGCAGATGTGCCACCTCCCGTTATATAACGTCCCCCGCCCGAATATAAATGTAATTCAACAGCAGGCCTTTCATCAGGATAGATAATCTGTGTACCTAATTGCATTTGTGCAATATCATCTTGTTTCCAGGATATTGCTCTTACCGCACCCTTCGTCGATAATATGTAATCTTTATTCGAAAATCTTTCTAACATGTTAATTAAGGTATATAGTTATCAAACGTTTTTCCTGGCAAGTATTTATTTACAATAGCACGTGATGAATCCGGCCATTGTATTCCACGACTATTATTTACTAATACCTCGTTATATACTTTTTGTCGTACATATTGTATCGCTGTATAATATTTTTGCATTTGTTGTTTTGCATATGTATCAACAACTAATTTAGCAGATGCAATTACTGGTATTGCCGTACTATTATAACTATCTACTACTTGCTGTATTGCCATTAAATCTGACAATATTGCATTAAACTCTCCTATGCCTTCGGCAGTTGCAATACGCTCATCTAAATTATTTAATACATTTCTAATATCAACTGCTGCGGTTTTTAAAGTTACTAGCAATTGATCGGCTACTACTGCATTTGCATATAATTGGTTTACAGTCGGACCGGTTTGATTTAATATCATAGCATCGGTATAACCTTCATTCATTAATGAGCTCATACGATCAACATCAGACGGATATATAAGTTTATTACGCGGCAACTCGTATTTATCAGCTAACGCCTCACCCATGATAGCTTGTAATCCTTGCCATAACACTGCTGCTCCTGTTACAACTAATAAACCAACACCGGCTACTGATGCAACGGCGGCTGCTCCCGCTGAAGCTACGACAGTTAAAGTAGCACCTCCAGCTGCTGCAGACAATGTTATTGTGGTAGGCGCTGCTATTAACGCTGCTGTACCGCCTATTCCAGCAAATAATCCAGCAACGTTAGTCGCTGCAGATGCAGCCCATTCTCCAGCATCCGAATCCTTAAGGTCTCGTAATCTATCTTTTTCAATAGTACGGCCCCACCCGGAAATATATACAATTTTATTTTCTTCTGATCTATTAAACTTCCAAAATATTGCATTGTTCTTTTCTAATAATTTTAAGAAGCTTACACGGTCATCTAATACTTTTAAATCGTCGTTTCGTTTACGTTTAACAAATTTCCATTTATCGCCGGCATTTAATACTTTGTATATATCACCGCCCGGGCCTAACACTGTAGTAGTGTATGAAGTTATATTATTTGGTATCGAATTGAGAACGGTTTCAATCGATGTAAAGTTTGTAGCTACTTGTAGCCAAATTTGATTGATTTGAGATGTAATGGCATCAATTTGATATTGATCAACTAACTGTTGTTGTAATATTAAAATACGAGAGAAAGGATAATATGCCACACTGCCACGTGGCTCGTATGGCTGTAATTCATTGACATTGAACATGTCACCGCCATTACTCCAATAATTTATATACTCTAAATAATCAGCTGGGCTAACATCATCTACATCGACGATATGCGGAAAGTCGTTCCATACTGGGGCAAATACATAACTTAAATCTGTTATTACAGTAATACCACCGGCTTTAACTAATAAATTTATTAATCCATTTTCTCCATCTAAGATATCACCTGCAGGAAGAGTAGGTGTTGATGTGGTTGTAGTTTCAATGCCTTGAACTAACCCTGCAAATTCAGTTGTAGTAGTGGTAATGACATTAGTGCTAGTTTTTAATTCTGACAAATCATATCCGTTCTGCGCTGCGTATAATTGAATTGTTACCGGATCAGTTACTTGTTTCCAATATCCATGTACCATTATACGTAATCTACGTGATATATCATCTAATGCATTATCTATATCTCCAATCACATATGTGTCATTATTATTATACGGAACAGGCCAGTTGTAAATAATCATTTTACCTTCGTACTGTACACGCAGTTTTTCTTTATATGTCTGTAACTGGAATGCTGTATCAAAATACATGTCATTCGGATCTTCTATAGTAAACAGATCTGGATTATTTTCGTTTGTACCTGTATATCCTTCCGGCTTTATATAATCACCTGGATCTCTTTTAAATGGCCCAGCTGGCTTATAACCACTTTTATAGCGTATAAAAGTTGACCATTCAGTACTACGATCTAGTTTCGTACGAAAATTAAATTCTTCTAAACTATCAGCCGATGCTTGTGTTGTCTGGTCTCCTAGAAATGAGCCATCTAGACGCATATCATAGTCGTTCATTTCACGTACGGACGCTTCTTTAATATCACTATACGTTTTACCATTTTCGACTAACAGTACTTCTAATGTTTTGTAATTAGGTATTGGATATGCGCGATTGTTTTGAATAAAATACACGCAGAACGTTGAACTTACAACTGTATCAGGATCTTCTCCGTTTGCCAATCGTCCGCTTATACGTGTTGGCCCGTATTGTATATACGCATCATGTAAATCAACTGGTAAATTTATTTCATATGGAACTAGGAAGTCTCCGGTAATGCCTGGCAAATTTAAATTGTTTCCTAGATCTGGACCGAAATAACTCCACTCCTCGTCTAGAACATCATCTAAAACATCTTCATTGACATTTGGGTATGATTTTTCTAATATATAATTTGCATATGCATCAGCACGTTGCACATCAACTGTTAATACATTTGACCCGTCGCGTGGTATAGCATTAACAACATCAGATGTTCCTGTAGGACTAGTCCAGAATGGGATTCCGAATGCGTCATATTGTACTTGCGATATTTGATCGTAAGTATATACGCCAGTAGCTGGCGGGTAGTGTTCGTAGGTATTACGTCGTCTTGTAAACCTATTATTAACTATATTATTGTCTGTTGGCATTATCTAATAACCTTAAAATAATATCCGTTATCATGTATTTGTACGTTATTAACGTCGTGTATCGACTTTATAACTATTTTATAATATCGTTCTGGCATAAATGTACTCAATCGTAATCTAAAGTAATTACCATTGGTATCACATGATATCTGTGTCGCAGTAGTATCAAACGGTATAATAGTTTCTTCTGTTATAGAATCTTTAACGGAATAATAACTTCCTGAAGGCAATCTATAATTAGTTAAGTAATGCGATTCAGTAGTACTATAATTCTTTAATGGGTATTCCGGACGCGCACCTATTCGTAACGTGGCAATATCTGTTTCTTTATACGATTCACGTAAGTTTTTTATATACGGTACATACAATTCATTACTAGATACTTCTGTTACAGATCCGGTACCGGATAGATTAACATCATTCCATGCAACCTCTAATTTAGGTACATAAATTGTATTAGTTTCCCTGGAAAAGAACTTTAGTGAACCTAGTATTTCACCGGAAATTTCATCGCTATAAGGTCTTTTAAGAACAAATCCGTAGTTAGGTGTATCATTGTTTACCCAATGCTTAACTATGTCAGTAACGTTCATTCTAATATCAGGTGACTGGAAGCTAAATGACTGGCTAGCTTCATAAGAAGATCCAGTGACCCATGTACCTCCACCTGCCCTATTAGTAACACCAAATTCATTTCCACTAGCAGCTGAAGCAGTATTCCATGTAGTAAGTAAATCAGCTGATGTACGGTAATACCATGACACGCCATTTGTTATCGGTGGCAGATCATTATAGTTACCATTCCCATTACTCCAAGATTCAGATACTGGATAAGCCTCTAATGTATATGCAGTAAGTAAATCAGTGGCATCTGATGCTCTAAGACTTAAATATACAGACGATGATCCAATGCCAGTACCAACCGGCGGAATTTCGCGGCTTGATATAGCCGATGCTAATAATGATAGCTGTCCACTAAAATCTAATAATATACGGCTATTAAATGTATTCGCATAAAAATCGCCGCCATTAGATCTAGAACCGCATGCTATCTTAGTTAATTCTAAAATAGAATCTATACCAGTATTACGATCTGTAAATTGTTCGTATATTGTAGCGTCTCTATCTACATAATAAAATTGATACATAGTACACTTCCTTAAGGTCTAATTACTCTACCCTTAATATCATTATCGGGATATTTAATTTCAAAAATACATGGATCTAAACTAGGATATAGTATTCCGTTTCTGGTAGCTAACTCAATGTTATAAACATTTCCAGAATAGCCACTATGGGTATCATATAAATTAGTAAATTCTAATTTAGGAATACTTTGAACGCCATCCAATCTATCTAATTCACTTATGATGTTTGATATGTTAATTGACCCGTTAATTTGCATACGATCATTATCGAATAAAGTCTTAAGTTTATCAATACATTGTAACAATACTTCATTACTATTAAAATTAGGCCTAGGAATAACTTCAAACTCAATACCTAAATTAACAATATACGCAGTTTTTAAATTAATACCGTCAGTCAATATACGATAATTAGATAGATATGTACGTAAATTTTCTAGCAACGCTGTATTACCCGGTACAAGATTTTTGTTGGCATTATATGACAATACATATACATTTAATGCTAATGGATTTGGAATAGTTTCTCGTGGATATGTAATATCATATGCATTAACTTGCGAATCAGCTACAACATAAGCTTTAGCAACAGATCCATATTTAGCTGGCATTGAATAGCAACGTACAATATAATCTTCTCTTGTTATAGCTCTATTTTGTGCTGCAAATGACGCCATGGCATTTTGACGAATACTTTCTTGTTCATCACGAGCCTTACCTCCAACTGCCGGCAACGCATTGTTTACAGCCACTGATGATTTCACAAACGTTAAATCGACATTGTTAATTTCCGTTACATATTCTACAGCATCTATTACTGTTAATATATTTGAAGATATATTATCATTGATGCCGCCGCCTGCACTATATCGTACGGTTAATGTTGTATTGTATGGAACTAAGCCATATGTACTAGTATATAAAAAGTTACTAGGATCAATATTTGAGTTAGTAGTACGTTCTAGATATTCTAATCCCAAACCTACGTTTTTTGGATTAGGAATAATTTCTTCATCCGCATCCGAACTAATACCTGACCCAAATTGAATTTCAGTACGATAATCACTTCGTATACGAGTTACAAATCTGCGGGGTGTTTTACGTAGTTTTAAAATATACGGTACGGTACTTCTGTACACGGCCATATCTGGGTCATTATATGGAATGTTCGCAATATCTTCAAACACTGTATCCTGTGCTAGATAATCTGTTTGGTACCATGGATTTCCTTCAGCATCAACTATATCGATAATATCTAATACATTAGTTTCTGGCAATGATATTTTATCATATGGCTTAGGCTCATTGAATGTAAAATTAGTTGTTATAACTTCACCACTAACAGCACTAACATATTTTTTTAAAAGGTAAAATAAAACGTTGCCGTTATTGTCTAACTCATATACGGATATCTCTGTAGGATTGTCTGCCGTATTAGCACTAAAATCAACAGGTTCCACCGTACGGAATTTAGTAGTACCTGTCGAGGTACTCAACTGCATTCCGGCTTTAATAGATAATGCATATCTATAATCAGGCTGTGCGTTCACGCCGCTTCCTATAGACGGTATTAACTGATATACTTCAACAGTTACTGTCGCTGGCGAATTTAACTTTGGCTTATACCCAAATAATTGTGATAGTATTAAAACATTGGCATCTTCATGTGCAGTTTTAAGTAATGACTCTCTAAACGACTGATCGGTATAATATGATAATACATCGCCTACATACGATGCCATTTCAATAAACATCATACCGGGAGATGATTCATTAAAATCACTATACGTATTAGGAAAATATTGGCGTGTAAAATTTATAAGATTCTGTCTAAATTGTGCAAAATCTTTATTTAAATACTTTACATCCTTTTTAACTAATTCCATTAATAGCTCCCAACTTGAGTTAATACCATTGGCGTAATATCATTATTATTTACAGGAATAACTTGTATAGTATTCTCAGACAACAGTACATTGATAACACGTTCTGCCGGAAAATTAGTGATCCTATATATAATCTTTACTGAAAATATATGACGGTCAATATTACGGCTAATATCTAAATCTACTAGTTCAATATACGGCACCCAACGCGCTATAGCACTACGTAATGAGTCGTCTACAGCGCTAACAAGATCTTCAGTGTTCTGTTCAAATAATGTACGGCGTAATGTAGTTCCAAATTCTGGTTGCATATACCGTTCCCCTACTTCAGTCATAACTAAATTAATTAAATTACTAGTCGACTGTTCTTCTGTAGTTTTTGACATATTAAATAACGTACCGCCATTAGATGCGGCTGAATTATATGCTGATGTACTAGTTTGTCCTGCGGCTGCACGGTTAAACGGTAGTTTAATTCCAATGGTGCGATCTGGAAATAAATTGATCGGCTGATATCTATATATTGGTCTATTAGACATTAACGCATACCTTTCTTCTTATCAATCGCTTTCATTAACGCTGAATAATCTTTTGTCATAGCATTAACGACATTCGCTACATTTTCATTTCGTACGTTTACCGGAGCTCCATTTATATCTTGCAAAGGAGCGACAGCCGGAGTAGCAAACGACATATCAGGCCCGGCTGATCTCATTCCGCCGAACGCTTGTGCCATTTCACTTTTAAAGTCCATTGTAGCCCATTCATCCTGAATCAATGGCGAGGCCGCTGTTTCATTTAGCAAAGCGTTTAACATTGGGTCTTTAACAAACGTCTTAGGCTTACTAGGTTTAACTGCTTGTTCTGACATTCGAAT
>Ga0181356_1001155_pt1 | contig 11524 bp, 10 predicted proteins | sample Fa13VDMM110SN_FD_130104 | JGI IMG/M metagenome (GOLD analysis project Ga0181356, IMG submission 130104) | Freshwater viral communities from Lake Michigan, USA - Fa13.VD.MM110.S.N | ecosystem: Environmental > Aquatic > Freshwater > Lake | place: USA: Michigan | collected 2013-09-24 | reverse complement strand
TATTTCTTCTCCAAGAAAAGAAGACTTGCGTAAGTTTTATGAAGACCGTGTAGATAGGTTTATCTTAATGCCAGCAGCTCATACTACTAAGTATCACAACTGTTTCCCCGGAGGATACATTGAGCATGTTAATCGTGTTATTAAAGCTTCCTTACACTTTGCAAAACTTTGGGAGAAGTTCGGCTGTGATATGTCTACCTTTACAATTGAAGAGTTAGTCTTTTCTGCTATGAATCATGATTTAGGGAAAGTGGGGGATAGCCAAAACGATTTGTATTTACCCGGAAAAGATGAATGGAGAAAGAAAAACCTAGGTGAGGTTTACTCCTACAACAATGAGGTTGCTTTTATGACTATCCCGGATAGGTCCTTATTCTTACTTCAGGAAGCTAATATTAGGTATTCTATGAATGAGATGCTTGCTATTAAGACTCACGATGGATTATATGAAGAAGCCAATAAAGCTTACTTAATTTCCAGAATGCCAGAAAGTAGACCTAGGTCAGTAATTGTCTATATTTTACATCAAGCAGACTTAATGGCTTCAGTAGTTGAGATGACAGTCAATCCTACAGAACAACCTAAATCAAAACAGTTCTCAATTTCAAAAGAGACTACTCAGAAGAATCCAGTAACTCACCAACAACAAGCAAAAAACAAAGCGTTATCTAATATCCAGAGTGATGGTTTAAAAAATGCAATGTCTAATTTCTTTACAGACTAATGACGATATTAATTACTATATTGAGTTTAGCAGTATGTGTATTAGGTTATACAACTTATAACCTACTCCGTAAAAATGAAAAGCAGGAAGATGTTTTAACTGCTTACTTACTGTATATGGATAACTTATCCAAGATTATTGAACACAGTGAGCAACAACTTCAAAAAATTGACAGCAAAGGTACATTCCAGAGTGATGATGAGATCGGTTGGTTCTTCGAGCAAATAAAGGTTATTCAAAGTAGATTAAATAACTTTAAATTGACCGATGACCGAGAAGAAAAATAAAAATTACTTTACCCACGATACTCAACTTGCAATAGTTAAATATGTGCACACTGAGGATTATGCAGAACGTAATAAGATTTATAGAGAAGAGATTCACTATGCATTGTATAAACTAACACAGAACTTAATTCATACTTTTAAATTCTACTACACTGAGGAAACAAACTTAGAAGACCTTCAACACGAAGTAATTACCTTCCTACTAACTAAACTGGATCGCTTCAACCCTGAGAATGGAGCTAAAGCGTATTCTTATTTCGGAACAGTAGCTAAAAGATACCTAATTGCTTCTAATCAAAAGAATTATAAGAAGAGGTTAGAGTTACTCTCCTTAGATACCTTAAATACTGAACAGGAAGACGGTGAGGTTGTTTATGGAGACGTATTAGATGTAAATGGGGTACAGGCTGACACTCAAGTGTACCATCCGGTAGATGAAGTGTCTGAGTTCTTAGACATCTACGTGGAGCATTGTACAGATAACATCTACGAGTTATTCCCTAAAGATGAAGATGCACAGATTGCAGATGCTATTCTCGAATTATTCAGAAAAAGAGAACATATAACAATCTTTAATAAGAAAGCTCTTTACATTTATATAAGGGAGATTATCGACGTTAAGACGCCTAGAATCACAAAAGTAGCTAACGAACTAGGGGATCTCTATAAGAAACAATATGCATTCTATGTAGAGAACGGGTACGCAGACTTCTAAACTGTACTACTTTCTATTTATAAAAAATAGATTAACCATGAGTTTAGATAAATTAATTTTTAAAAATAAGAAATTCGCAGACCTTCTAGAGGAGATTTACGACAATCAGAAGAAGAAAGAAAAGCAGATTTCAACTCTTATCTCTGAGTTACGTCCTTTAATTGAAGATACCGGAGATGCAACTTTGATAGTACCTCTTATTAAAGAGTACTTAGAGATCGGAGTTAAGAATGATGACCAACTTGTAAAGGTTGCAACAATCATCCAACGTATATTCCAGAATCAAGACTCCGCTACTGACTCGTTCGGGATTACCGATGAAGAAAGGGAGCAGTTACTAAAAGAGATTAACAATATAAAAGAAGATAAGTAATGGCAAAATTTGGCTTTGGAGCTCTAGATGGTAGTTTTAATAATAGCACCTCCGGTACTAGTAAAACCCTTGATGCATTAAAGTTAGCAAACTTAAATTCGACCGGGAGAGTACTTAGCGTCGTACTTGACGACTCTCACCCAAAGTATAAAGAATTAGGTGGGCCAAAAGCTATCGGTGCAGTTGAGATAATTGACCTCTCTGGAGGTACAGGAGACTACTCTACAGTATCTGAAAATCAAAACTATAAAGTTGCTTACCCATTACAGCCCGGTATTAAGAACTACCCGCTCGTAAATGAGGTTGTCTACTTAGTATCACAGCCGACAAAGAAAATAATGCAGAGGAATTCAGCAAAAGCACTATACTACATTAGTGTAGTTAATCTTTGGAATCACCCACATCATAACGCTATCCCATATTCTGCAGGATCTTTAACCCCTGAGAATTCTAAAAATTACCAGGACTCTGCTTTAGGAAGTACAAATAAATTAACAGATACTTCAGGTACAATTAGGTTTGGCAAATACTTTAAAGAACGTTCAGATATCTATCCACTACAGCCTTTCGAAGGAGATTTAATTTACGAAGGAAGGTGGGGCAATAGTATTAGGTTGAGCGGTACAGCTCCTGATAAAAACCCCTGGTCCACTGTGGGCACCCAAGGAGACGCTATAACAATTATTAGGAACGGTCAAACAGATAACCCTACTAAGAATGGATGGGATTTTACAGTAGAAGATATTAACACAGATGCATCTTCTATCTACTTAACAACAACTCAAAAAGTACCGCTACTAGCAAATACAAATTACTTTAGTTATAAATCGAATCCCCCTACCCTACCTGATGAATACACGGGCAAGCAGGTAATTATAAACTCTGGAAGGCTGGTCTTTAATACAACAGAAGATCACCTATTATTAAGTTCAGCAAAAAGTATCAGTTTAAGTTCTGCAGGAACAGTTAACATAGATGCTTCTGAAATGATAATTCAAACTAGTAAAATATACTTAGGATCTAAATCTGCAAAAGAACCTTTACTCCTTGGAGATACAACAGTAGAGTTACTAAAGACAATGATTGACGTGCTTAAAGAACTAGTAACAGCCTCTCTAAAAGCATCTAATTCAGGCGGCCCAATACCAAGTCTAAATAAAAAAGCACCTGCATTACTGAAAAAACTTTTAACATTAAATCCAGATCTTCTTAAATCTAATTCTAATTTTACAGTATAATGACCCCAGAAGAATTAGAAAAACAAAGGAAGCAAGAAGCAGCTAAAAGAGACGCTGTTAATAAGAAGTTAAAACTCCAAAGAGCTTTAGCTACTGCAACCGTCGTTGCGACTGCAACACAGTTAGCACCTCTGGATAGGATTAACCAAACAATCAATAGTAAGGTTGCAGATTTACAAGATAAAGCAATATCAACTTTACTATCTTTAGCGTCCCAACTAGGAATAGAAGGATTAGATACTGCTAACCCAACCCTGCCAAATATATGCCCTCCACAGAGTATCCTAGATAGAGCATTACAGATACGTAATTCTTTAGGAACAGATATTGAAAATACTGCAAAGTATGTTGATACCATAAATGCATCTTTAACAATACTAACTCCAATTGTAAATGGAACAGTTACATCTTTAGACGCTTTAACTTTACTAAAGACTGCTACATCAGTAGCTGCTAAGCTAGCTCCAACATTACCCGGAGCAGTTACAGCTTTAATAAGTGATTTAGATGACATTAAAACATCAATCACATTCAAATCAGACGGAACACCTAAACTCCCGGAATTAAAAAGAGCTTTAGCTCTAGGTAGTGAATACACCTCTGATGCAGCAAAAATACTTCAAACAATTTTAATAGTGTTAGACGTAGTTGACCTTGTATTAGTGAAGTGTGGTAAGAAACCTAACGCACTAGGAGCAAACACTAGTAAACTTCTAGATACCATAAAATTAGCAGCTACCTCTATTATCGATTTGACCTATAAAGGTTTTACTTTTGAGATCGTAGAGAAACCGTTTAGCCCAACTCTAAAGCAAAAAATAGGTCAAGCTAAGAATAGTCAAGGAATCGTTTTACTACAAACGGAACCATCCTTCACAACAGACCCTCAAGTCCTTGTTAATGAATTAAAACTCATTATAGATAGGGATAACCTAAAAGCCAATTAAGAAATATTTATAAAAGATGGATACCAAAGTATTTAAAAAACTCATCAAAGAAGCCGTAAGAGAAGCTATTCAAGAAGAATTAAAGGAAATTCTACTAGAAGCAGTACGTGCCCCTAAAACAATCATTCAGGAGAGCTACTCAGCCCCTGTACCAGTTTTTACTCAACCAATAGTAGCCAGTATTAATGCAAGAGATAAATACAAAGAACTACTAGGTGAAATGATGGAATCAAAAAATGGAAACATTTCAATGACCTCAAACGACGCCATGTCTTTCGGAGCACAGCCTGGATACAGACCACCTGCAACAATAAATACTGCCGGTGAAGGATCAGCACTACCTGCAGGAGAAGTTAACCTAGACCAAATTATGGGTCTTATTAAGAAGAAGTAATGGCATTTGATGCAAAGAAGATATTCCCAATAGATAAGAAACCTTCAGTCGCTGTAGGAGTCGGAATACCCTTTGCTGCACCTGCTGTTTTTACCTCCACTTATACTACTCAACAAGCTATTAAAAACAACCTGATCAACTTCTTTTTAACCGGGACCGGGCAGAGGTATTTAAATCCAACGTTCGGAGCAGGGTTACAAGTTTATATTTTTGAGCAATTAAACAATAATACAGATGCAGCTTTAGAGCAAGACATCCAAAGTATTATAAGTGAGTTTTTTCCGAGTGTTATTGTTGAAAATTTAACGATAACTGGCAACCCTGATACAAATCAAATTACAGTTGCATTAAAATATTCAATTAAAGATACAGGTACAATAGATAGCTTACAAATATCATTCAACTAAAATGGCAATTAAAAGAGACATAAAGTATTTAAATAAAGATTTTAGCACACTAAGGGCTTCCTTAATTGACTATGCTAAAACTTATTTCCCTACAACCTATAACGATTTCAGTCCGTCATCTCCTGGGATGATGTTTATGGAAATGGCAGCATACGTAGGGGACGTTATGTCATTTTACTTAGATAACCAAATTCAAGAAACATACTTACAGTATGCTCGTCAGACAGATAACCTATTTGAATTAGCATACATGTTCGGGTACAAACCAAATGTAACAGGTGTTGCTACTACAACCATTGATTTCTACCAACAAATACCATCTAAATCATCTGCAAGTGTCTACATACCTGATTTTGACTATACCTTATTAATTGCTGAAAACGCAGTTGTATCTTCAACCTCTAACAGCGAAGTTAAATTTTTAATTCAAGACAGCGTAGACTTTTCAGTATCTTCATCACAAGATCCAACTGAGGTTACAATCTTCCAAACAGCAGGAGTAAATCCAGTTAGCTACCTTTTGAAAAAAAGCAGACAAGCAATTTCTGCCACAGTCAATTCCAGCGCCCTAACCTTCACTAGCCCAGTACAATTTGATACACGGTTAATTAACGTAGATAAGATTGTTGGAATTTTAGATGCTACAGATAGTGATGGTAATAATTGGTACGAAGTAGATTATTTAGCACAAGATGCGATTTACTCTGGTATTAAAAATACAAACCCCAATGACCCTAACCGGTCAATTGATAATGCAGATACACCATATATTCTACAGTTAGAACAAGTACAGAGAAGGTTTGCAACTAGATTTCTTGACTCAGGATCTCTACAACTACAATTTGGAGCAGGTACCGCAACAGATACAGACGAAACAATTGTACCGAATCCAAACAATGTAGGCCTAGGATTACCCTTCCAACAATCTAAACTAACAACTGCCTACTCACCTACAAACTTTATCTTTACAAAGACGTACGGTATCGCTCCTTCAAATACAACTATTAACGTCAGGTATTTAACAGGAGGCGGAGTAGCTGCAAACGTTCCTTCAAACGACCTAACAGTAATTACAGGAGATATTAGCTTCTTAAACTCAAACCTTAATGCAGCTACAGCTAATACTTACAGAGCGTCTTTAGCAGTAAATAACCCAGATGCAGCAGTTGGAGGTCAAGATGGTGATAGTATTGAAGAGCTTAGACAAAATACACTATCTAATTATCAAACTCAACTACGTAACGTAACCCAAGATGATTACCTAGTAAGATCATTGTCAATGCCTGCTAAATACGGAGTGATCGCTAAAGCATATATTGAACAAACTAAGATTGCTAACTTAGGAATAGGAGAAACACCTACTACATTAGATCTATATGTACTTACATATAACAGCAGTAAAAACCTAGTAATAGCTTCGAATGCACTTAAGCAAAACCTAAACACCTATCTAGCACAATATAGAGTTATAGGAGATTCGGTTAGAGTTAAAGACGCTTTTGTGATTAACATAGGAGTTAATTTTGATATTACTGTTGCTGCAAACTACAATAGTAATGAAGTAATTTTTAATGCTATTACAGCAGTTAGAGAGTATTTTAATATAAATAACTGGCAAATTAACCAACCTATTTTACTTAAAAACTTAAGTCTTCTGATTGATAACATTGACGGAGTACAGACGGTTAAAAATGTTGAGGTTGTTAATTTAACTGAACAAGCGTTAGGATATTCAAACTATTCATACGATACAAAAGGAGCAACTATTGACAACGTGGTATACCCTTCTATTGATCCTATGATCTTTGAAGTTAAGTATCCGAATGTAGACATTAAAGGAAGAGTAGTTTCTCTTTAATTCCTATTTATAACAAATGGCAGTATATAAAATCTTCCCGGAGAAAGACGCTACCCTGTATAGTGAATACCCGAATATGAATTCTGGTATCGATGAAATCATTGAAGCAACCACCGGTACTGCAGTAGATGGAAGTACAGCAACAGTATGCCGTTTTGTAGTTAAGTACAATCAATCTGAACTTCAAGATGTAATTGCTAATAAAGCAACCGGGTCAATTGCAGCATATTTAAGAGTTTCCATGGCAAAAGTCGAAGGACTAGGTCAAGAAACAACTTTATTTTGTCACCCAATATCTGGGTCATGGCAGAATGGAACAGGTAAGTACCAAGACAGTCCAGCTACAACTAACGGAGTAAGTTGGAACTCTAGAATAACGTCAGGTTCTGGAAACTGGCTGACAGCAGGCTTTGGAACATCTGGAGCTACAGCTTCATTCTCAGCATCAAATCCCGGAGGCGGCAACTGGTATACAAGTTCAGTATATGCGCAAAGTGCTTCTTACCAATATAGAAGTGATTTTGATATCCTACTAAACACAACGAACACAGTAATAGCTTGGTATACAGGTTCACTCACTAACGATGGATTTATTATTAAGCAAGCTGATTCCGCTGAATTCTCAACAGACCCTACTAAGAAGGTTGAATTTAAATACTTCTCAGTAGATACAAATACAATATACCCACCACAATTAGAGATTAGATGGGATGATTACTACTTTAATACTGGATCCTCTACACAGACAATCTTAACAGATCCAGATATAGTTACAACCCTTCCCAATAATACAGGAACATACTATTCGGGATCTATACAGAGATTTAGAGTTAACGCAAGACCACAATTCCCACCTAGAACATTTACAACAGGTTCTTTTTATACAGTAAACTACTATCTGCCAACAGCTTCTTTCTGGTCTATAAAAGATTTAGATACAAATGAAGTTGTAATTGACTTCGATAGTACCTATACTAAGATTAGTGCTGACTCTAACAGTAATTACTTTGATGTGTACATGACTGGTTTAGAACCTGAAAGGTATTATCAAATACTGCTTAAAACACGTATTGACGGTGCTACGAAGATATTAGATGAAAAGTATTACTTTAAAGTTGTAAATGGATAATGAGTTCGGTAGTTGATTTAAGCAAACAGGTATTTGAAAAACAGCAATACCAGCAAGTTATTGATACCTCATTTACACAGCTTACGCTAGGAGGTATCTCACCAACAGCCACTACTGCTACACCCATACCTACTGTTCAAGAATTTTTTGATAACTACGCACAGCTATTCTACCAAATACCGAAAACAGGTGAGACAAACTCTCATCAATATTTAGTAAATCAGAGTAGTGCATACACAGGTGGGGAAGGTACTAATGAAGAGGTAACCGCATTACTTGTAGAAGTTACAGCTTTAAGAGAAGAAAACTTACAATTGCAACAACAACTAGTAGATATAAAGCCGATTAATGGATAAGCAGATATACATACAGGATGTACCCTTAATTGAACTTGGTGGGCAGACTTATACTCCGTCTGATGATTCGCTTATTGCTTCCTTTAATGCAGACATAACATTTAATAGCTCTACAGACTATATTGAGTATTATGTTTACAATGCCAATAAGCAAATAATTGACACTGTAGAGAAATTACCAAGCTTTGCAATCTACGGAGAAGATTTAAGTATTAGCCCAGAAAAAGATTTAGAGAGTAGGGCATACCAGGAAGGACAATACTACACAGTTTACAACTTTTTAAGACCGCTACTATCTTCAAGCATATTAGAAGCATACTATATTTCTGAAATATCAACAGACAGAACTGAAATTAGACTTGCTAGCACAGATGTAATGGCTGGCGATATAGTTGATTCAACTGTAGCGTTAAAAACTTCAATAGAAACAACTCCATACCAGAGAGATTTTAATTTAAATTTTGGAGCGAACAACTTAATCATAGCAAACAACGTTTTACTTGATGATACTGATCCAAACAACGTCACTGTTCTAGTTAAACTTTACGAACCACTTCCCTCTCAGTTTGATATTCAATCAAAATGTTGGGGTGTAGAAAAAATTGCAGAATCAAAAGCATACCTAATAAACATTAAGACAACTTATAATCCTGAAGATAATACAGTTAAATTAAGAGGTCCTAATGTCAGTTTACAAGTAAGTTCTGAATTAAACAAGACAACAGAATATCAAAGCACACAAGGATTAAATGATTCAGATAACTCTGCTTTAACGTATCAATTAAACAGTCTACTCGCTGAATCCGGTATAGAACTTAACATTGACTACAGTAGTTACGGTAATTTTGTATTTTTCTCTAGTGCACAAACTAGATTAGAAAACTTTTATTATAAGTTAGGTCTAATTGAAGAATATACTGTTAGCGGTAGCTACGGAAGTACCTCTAACGCCTATTACAATTCTGCAAGTGTTAGTCACTGGGATTCAAAAATAAAAGAAGTTATAACTAATTTCGACGGTTACGAATACTACCTCTACTACGAATCTGGAAGTACAGCATGGCCTAAAACAAACAGTGTACCCCCTTACATAAATACTGGAACAACATCAGTATTGGGGCTAAATTGGTTTACAGCACAATCAACAATTGCGCAAGATTTTGACGAAAACAATAAAGACGGTCTCGTAAGCTCTATACCACTTTATATTAGAGAAGACCCTGCTAATACTAGCTTCGAACTTTTTGTTGAAATGGTCGGGCAACATTTTGATAGTATTTGGGTTTATACTCAAGCAGTTACTCAGAAGTACAGCTCTGATAACCGAGTAGACTCAGGATTATCAAAAGATTTAGTAGGAACAGCTTTAAAAGATTTCGGTATTAAGCTATATCAGAACAACTTTACATCTGATAATTTATACAATACTTACTTAGGGTATACACCTTCAGGAAGTCTATTACCTTATACCGGACAAGAACTTATAACAACCTATGTAACAGCTTCTGCAACCGGATCTTTAATTCCATTAGATAATCTTTCATCAGAGGTTTATAAGAGACTTTACCACAACTTACCCTACCTTTTAAAGAAAAAAGGAACAGTTGAGGGATTAAATACATTAATTACAACGTTCGGTATTCCAGATACTATACTAAGGGTTTATGAGTACGGAGGAAAAGATAAAGCGTTAAATACTTGGGACCAGTGGCAGAATGAGTACGATTATGCTTTTGATACAAAAGGTACAAATTACGTAACATCTTCTTTTGTTATAAATTCTAACTGGAATGCAGACAATAACAGACCTCAAGCTGTAGAGCTTCGATTTCAAACCAGAGGTATTTCAATTGATACTGGGTATTATTCTCAAAGCTTATGGTCTACCGATTCTGGATCAGCTTTAATACTTAGGTATAGTGGGTCTAATAATACATCAGGGTCATATACCGGTTCAGTAGTTAGTCCTTACAGTCAGTACGGAACATTAGAATTCTACCCAGACACTACCAACACTACTGCAACAGCAAGTATATACTTACCATACTTTAACGAAGGTTGGTGGTCTGTATTGATAAACAAATCGGGGAGTAGTGGATTTACGGTATATGCAAAAAATAACCTTTACCAAGGTCAAGATGGAAATACTTTAGGATTCCAAGGCAGTTCTTCAATAAGCTTATCAAACAACTGGAATATAAGCACAAGATCCTACTTCGGATCAGCATCATTCAGTGCTAAAGTATTCTCAGGATCTCTACAAGAGGTAAGATACTATAAAGGAGCCTTAAGTGAAAGTTCATTTAACGATTACGTAATGAACGCTTCTTCAATAGAAGGTAATAGTATAAACTCAGCACCAGATCAACTAGTCTTTAGAGCAACCCTAGGAGGAGAGCTTTATACTAGTTCAATCTCAATACATCCTAAAGTTACAGGAAGTCAAGCAACAACATCCTCATTTTCAGGGACAAGCAATTATTACTATATAAACACCCCAGTATTTGTACCGAATAGAGAAATTACATTTTACGACCAACCAGCAGTTGGAATTAAAAATGCAGTCTCTAATAAAATTAAAGTTAGTACTACAGACGTATACGGAACAGTCTTATCAGGACTAAATACCATACAGCAGAACTACGTAGTAAGTCAAAGCTACACTAGGGATGTAAATTACTTAGAGGTAGGTTTTTCTCCTCAAAATGAAATTAACGAAGATATTAATTCGCAGATTGGATACTTTAACATCGGAGAGTACATTGGAGATCCAAGAAGATTCTCAGATGATAATTACAAATACCCAGCATTAGATGAGCTAAGCACAGAGTACTTTAAAAAGTATACAGCTTCATATAACTACAATGATTACCTTAGATTAATTAAGTTTTTTGATAATTCGTTATTTAAATTAATAAAAGACTTTATTCCTGCTAGAACAGGAGCTGCGACCGGTGCAATTGTTAAACAGCATTTACTTGAAAGGAACAGACAAAGACCTGCTCAAGTAGAATATACTCAACCTGAATATACAGCCTCAGTTACATCTGTAGCAAGAGACTATCAAACAGGGTCTATAGGGGTTTTCACAGGCGG
>Ga0181356_1001154_pt1 | contig 11526 bp, 6 predicted proteins | sample Fa13VDMM110SN_FD_130104 | JGI IMG/M metagenome (GOLD analysis project Ga0181356, IMG submission 130104) | Freshwater viral communities from Lake Michigan, USA - Fa13.VD.MM110.S.N | ecosystem: Environmental > Aquatic > Freshwater > Lake | place: USA: Michigan | collected 2013-09-24 | reverse complement strand
TATAAATTTGTCGATTGGAGAGGTCAACAATTAGAATTACCAACAAAGTCTTTAACAACTGAAGATAGATTTTACGCAGGGAAAGATTTACCGAGAGAAAATCCAGCTTTAGTAAATAAACCACATTCGATGAGAGATGTTCCTTTGATATTTGGTGATGGACGAAGTGACTATTTTAAACATAGTTTACAAGTGATAGGTGATGGTAAAAATGTAAGTAACCTTACACCAATTGAAAATCCATCAACTGGGAAATCTACACTAAGATTAAATCATTTTAAAGAAACCCCATGGGAGAATGAAGATCCACCAATGTTTGGATTTGATATCATTTTTGACTCTTATTCATCACCATTGTTAAATGGTTCATTAAGTGATTTTATTCTCAATTACAGTAATGTTAGTGAAATCTTATCTAAAAGACAGGTTTATGAAGAATTCAAAAATCAATTCCAAAAGTTTTTCAGAATAAATGGTGAGATGAAAGTTGATCCTACACAAATAGCTATGACATCACTTTATAGTAATGTAGCAGCAGCTGATTCATCATCTCCTTTATTTAATCCACATAAAAAGAATTATTTAGGACATTATCTTAAAAAGATAAGCGGATTAGACTTTCTTATTGAGCAAAATAAAGGAGATACAATTAAATATACACCAGATTACAAAAAGGATTTCATCACTTTGGATTTTAGAGAAGACGTTTCTATGAACTTAGGAACATTAGCACATCTTTATAAGACTCTTTATTGGTCAAAGCCAAATGGTAAAATGTTAATACCTGAAAATTTATTAAGATTCAATTGTATTATAATAGTATCAGAGTGTAGAAATTTTCAAAGAGTTAAAAAGGGAATTAAAAATCCAGAAAATATAAATATCATAAAAGATAATTTATCAAGATATGTTTATACATTAAGAGAATGTCAATTTTATTTCGATAAAATGCCACTACCAAATGAGATAGATATGGGTGACCAAGGCCCACAAATGTTTGAAAATTATTCATTAAATTTCGATTTCAAATATTCAAGTGTGAAACTGGAAAGATTTGTTCCAAACGGTGATTGGGGTAATTATGTCGGAATCGACGGTGGATCTATTTGGAAAGTTGGTAATAAAGGAACCAGAAATTCAAGAGGTCAAACAGGATCACAAGAGCTGTCAACTCCGAAGTTCTTCACAGTTGGACCTGATAACGAAAACTATACCTACTATCCAAATTTAAAAATAAATGGTGAAGAAAAACCATATATAATGGCGGTCTATGGTCCAAAATCAGATCAAGCAGATGAATTTAAAAAATCAACACCACCACCTAAAGAAGGCACTCTTGGTGCAAAAAATGAAGGAACAGGTGGTCAAAATTTAGCCGAAACCGGGGCAGGAAATGATGGTAAGGTAGAACAAGGAACCACAACTACAACAGGTGGTGGTGATATACCGGGTGGTGGAACTATACCAAATGGTGGAGCAGGTTCAGGTCCAACACTTGATGATCTTAAAAAGCAGTCTGAGCAAGTAGTTCAAAGTTCAAAAGAACAAGCTGAAATTAAATCAGTTCAAGAGGCTACTTCATCACAAAAGAAAACCACATTTGGTAGTGTACAATCTGGATTAAGTAACATATCACTTAATAAAGTTACTAAAGGAATAGGAACTCCTTTGAGTCAAATTGTTGCAAATAAAAGTATAGCTTCAGATATAGTTTCTGGTAAATTCTTCGACAAAATGGGTAGTCTTAAAATTGAAGATTCTCTTAAAGGATTATCAGGTGGTGGGCTTAGTAATTTGACATCTGGATTAGGAGGTGATTTATTAGGAGGATTAAGTGGAGGATTAAGTGGATTGAAATCAGCAATACCATCTTTAGATAGTGTTAAAAGTAAATTTTCAGAAGCCAAAACTCAAGCGAAAAGTGGATTCTTCGATATTAGAGGAAATCTAAAGTCTAGTTTGACGGATGGGGCTAGTAAATTAAAAAGCGGTGGCGGTTTGTTTGGTGGATTAAGCAACCAAGCAGAAGGTTTATTTGGTGATCTTAAATCTAAAATAACAAGTGCTGTTCCTTCACTAGATTCTGTTAAAAGTAAATTTTCAGAAGCCAAAACTCAAGCGAAAAGTGGATTTTTTGATATCAGAGGAAATCTAAAATCAAGTCTTACGGACGGAGCTACTAAACTAAAAAGCGGTGGTGGATTATTTAGTGGTCTTAGCGAACAAGCTGACGGCCTACTTGGTGGTCTTAAATCAAAAATAACAAGTGCTGTCCCATCCTTAGATTCTGTAAAAACTAAATTTTCGGAAGCAAAAACTCAAGCAAAAAGTGGATTCTTTGATATCAGAGGTGATCTTAAATCTAGTTTGACAGATGGAGCTACTAAACTAAAAAGTGGTGGTGGTTTGTTCGGTGGATTAAGCAACCAAGCAGAAGGTTTATTTGGCGATCTTAAATCTAAAATAACAAGCGCGGTTCCTTCACTAGATTCTGTAAAAACTAAGTTTTCAGAAGCAAAAACTCAAGCGAAAAGCGGATTCTTCGATATTAGAGGAAATCTTAAGTCAAGTCTTACGGATGGTGCTACTAAACTAAAAAGTGGTGGTGGTTTGTTCGGTGGATTAAGCAACCAAGCAGAAGGTTTATTTGGTGATCTTAAATCTAAAATAACAAGCGCGGTCCCATCCTTAGACTCGGTTAAAACTAAATTTTCTGATGCGAAAACTCAAGTGAAAAGTGGATTCTTTGATATCAGAGGAAATCTAAAATCTAGTTTGACAGAAGGAATTGGAAACAAAATACTAACATCCTTTGATATGGCAGTAGATGATGCAAACTCTTTAACAGACCAAGTTTCTAAGAAGAAAAATGACACTGTAAATTTAGTTAAAGGTTTACTTAACAAAGAAGTAGAAGAATCTAAAAATAATATTGGTGGTCTTATCAATATTGATAGTCTTAAAGAAAAATTCTCAAATGCTAAAGAAATTCCAAATAGTTCTTTCTTTGATATTAGAAGTCAAATATCTGGTGAAAAAGGAAAAGACACCAGTTCGCTTAATTTAAGAAAAAATCTATTGAACAACACAATAGATAAAATATATAATACTTCAAAAACTGGAACATCACCGATAAAAACAAACACACCACCTCCAACTTCATTCTTTGATTTGAAAAATCAATTAAAAGATTTCTTAGGTGGAACATTAGGTGATAAATTAACAGAGTAATGAAAGAAAGAAAAGTTGAGCAGGGTAAAACCTATGTAGGTGTAGTAGAAGATAATCTAGATCCCAACAAAGAGGGTAGATTAAAGATTAGAATTGTGGATGTTTTTGACGAGGCTAAAACCGAAGATATACCTTGGGCATCACCTTGGAAAGATTTAGCAGGTGGCCAAATAGGAATTCCAGAAAAAGGTAAAGTAGTTATTTGTGTTTTCGAACAAGGTGATTCTTATAAACCGGAATACATCTCGACCGAACACTGGAATATAAATCTTGAAAATAAGTTGAAAGGACTTTCAGATACTGACTATACTTCAATGAAGTCAGTTATTTTTGATCACAAAACTCAGATTTATTCAAATGATAGCGAAGGTCTTAAAATGGACTATAAGTTCAACAATGTGAATATAAAAAACAATGGTATAAACATAAATCTTAAAGATAATGGAGGACTTGTGAATATAGGAGACTCCACGGCAAATCAACAAGCCATATTAGGAAACCACTTTCTAAGTTGGTTTGATTCATTTATTGACGCTTTAATGAATAATACCGCTTTTTTAGGAAATGCAGGAGCACCGGTTATATCCAATCCAGCATTGATACGAATACTCGGTCAGTATAAAGCTCAGAAAGATTCAACATTTCTATCACACCATGTAAATATTGTGGATAATAATAAAGTTTCAACAGTTAAATTGGATAATAGAGAGGAAATAGCTCAGTCTGGTGATACTTGGAAATCAACTAAAACAGAAAATACACTTACATCAACTTCAACAGAAACTAATAAACCAGCTGAAGGAGAGAAACCACCTTATGATGAAAAACATGTAGAACCGCCTACTGATAAACCGGGCGTTTCACCAACAGTGCAACCACCAACGAAGCCAGTTGAAACACTTCCTGAAAAATCATCACCAGAGTCCAATAAAAAGATTGAGAAGTTAATATGGTTTCTTAAAAATAAAAACTACACAATTTATGAAGTTAATTTTCAACTAAATATCGTAGCATTTCGTTCAAAAAATCAAGTCAAAGACGAAGAAAATAGTAATGTAACAAATTTATTTGATGAAGAAATTTGCGTCTTTTATAAAAACGAGAAAGGAAATTGGGAGATATTTGAATACTCTATTACAACAGTTCCAGGATATGTCGCTGGGAAAAAAGAATTACCTGAAAAGGTAGGAATATTGGTTTTAGGCCAGTATATTGAAAGGCTTCGAATAATAAGTTATCTTGGAAACTCTTCTTACCCCGCTTTATCATTTGACCAGTGTTCAATTCATAGAAATGACAAAATTGATAGATATAACTTCTCAGCTCCAATTGAGACTGGAAACTTTGCAATGACAATACACAGATCATCAGATGTTAGTTCTAGTGAGTTTGTTTTTAATTACTCAGAAGGTGCTCAAGTTTTCAAAAATTTTAATCAATATGAGCAATTTATGAAAATTTGTCAGAATCAAATAGACAAAGGTGGTAAAAGCACATTCACATACACACTTTGTTCTAAAAAGGATTTCGATGAATACCTTAGTCCAGATGAACAGAGAGAACTTGTAAAAACTATGACATCTACTCAATCAGCATCTTTCAATCCAACACCATCTGAAACAGTTTCTGCTACACAAAGTTTACCAAGTAATGACTACAAAGCAGAAATGGAATCTTTAATAAAAAGAAGATTTGCTTCTGAACCAGGTAAACCGGGTATTAAAAGTTTTATTGATAGATTTACTAAAGATAACTCCAACACATTTGATGTTGATAAAATAATTTCTTTTGGTGAGGGAATTGGTACAAAAAATATTGAAAGTTTATATAAATCTATAGCAGGGCTATCTAAGGCAGATCTTGGTGATAATGTTCCTAAGTACTTAATTTTGAAGAGAGTTTATCCAAAGCTTAAAAAAGAACTTCAAAATCATATTAATTATTTAATCAAAAAAGGTAAGATTAAAAAAGAAGATTATTACTACTCAACTGATGGTAAATCAAGTGTTGAAAAGGGATTATACATTTGGAGAGTTTCATTTAAAAAAAATCCAGATCCTAAAGTTCCATTACCAACTAATAAATTTGTACTGCCTAATTTGTTATCTGAATCGACTTTCATGGGTTTGATAAAAACATATACCAACATTATGCTACCAAATGGTCAATTAGAACCAGGTAGACCGTCTAAAAATAATAGTTGGGTTATAGAGGATAAAGATCCAGCAAAATGGTTTGTTGAAATAAAATTTGTTCCTTTTACTAAATAATCATTTTCTACAATTAATATATAAAAATAAAAGTTTTAAAATGAATAATCCTAAATACTTAGTGAATATAATTTATGTTCCAGCGAGAGTTACCGGACAACAGAAAGTCTTAATAAATGGAGTAACTCAATCTATGCCGGCTTATAGTCCTGATATGTTTGTAGCGTCGATGCCTGAAATTAGAATCGCTGCTTCAGGATCTTCTTACGTAACTGCACTTAGTAATTTGTTATTGATTGCAACTGCTTCTACTACCTATGGTAATGGATTCGGTCCTTTAGGTGGGTATCAATAAAATTAAGACTTGACTGTATTTTTTATCCACCCATAAGTTTTAACATTAACTTATGAAGATTTGAACCCTTACCCGGTGACTTTAAGTCTGTTGGTTTAAATCCAAATTTAGCCAGTTCGGCTTTTAAAGGTTCCCAGTATTTAGGTATTTGATCAGCTTTAATTTCAAAGTGGTGATACTCGGATATACCCCTTCCAAGGACAATACCCTCAGCTGGTTTACTTTTAGCCCAAGAAGCGCCCCACGTTATATCACCTTGACCTTTAACAAAATTATTAATAGTTTTAGTTAATTTAGGATCTACTGCTAAATTCTTATTATCATAAATACTCTTCCAGGTAAATCCTGGTATAGTAAAAAGAACATCTATAGCCAACCCAGCACCGTGTAAAGAAGCACTCGCTCTTAGTGGAGAATTAGGATAAGCAGACTCTTTTAGATTTCTCATTATACCATTGTTTCCAATTTTTGCACCAGGATATCCATTTTTATTTAAATAACTTTGTAAGTCTTTTAATATCAGTTCTAATCTATGACCTGCTAGATTTGTCATAGATGTCCCAGCTTTGTTTGTAAGTTTACTTCCAAGTATTGGTCCGTTACCAACAGGAGACTTATCAACCTCACCAGCAACTGGATTAACTACCTCAGTAGTAGTATTACCTACAAAAACTCCCTGTGATTCATCATCTGATGGTCCAGTAGGCTCATCATCTATTGAGTTTAACTGTATTATAAATTCCTCCTCTTGACCCACAAACGCTTCTTCTAAAAACTCTGGAGCTAAACCAGATATATCATCAGTAGCATCGCTGTATAAAAATCCTTCGACCGGCACATCAGACTCAATATCACCAACCCAAATAGTAAATCGAGGAGCCGGTTCATCTGTTTTAACAATCCAATTTTCTGGAAAAACAGTATTTAATTTTACAAGCTCAACTTGACTTTGAGTAGCAGCAGGTGGAATAACAGAACCGGAACCACCAGTAGCTGGATTTGGAGTAAATACATTTGGATTATCACCAACTTGTTCCCATTTAAAGACTTTACCTGAATCTCCAAAGTTTCTTTTTGGTGAGTAATCGTTTATTAAATCTGTTGTAGGAAATGTGTAACTTGGATTTGATAATCTTAAACTATAATTTTTAGCTGATGGGTAAGCAGTTGACAAACTCTTTACCCAATTCTCAATTATATTACTTACAATAAATTCATCTTTAACATCATAACTATATGTAATTGAAACCGGAATCACAGAGTTTGTTATACCACCAGCAAATTCTAAAACATATCTTGGTGTGTATTTATTATCAAATGACCAGAATCTATCAAACTCCTCATTTTCTTCATCAATAGTTGGTTGTTTCAAAGGACTTGGCACTACATAAAAACTTTTAAAAATATAATTAGGAGTATTAACTTCTCTTAGTGTCTCGTCTGCATATTCATATCCGGAGATATTCCTGGTAAAAACAGATGGTCCTTTTTCAGGTAATGTCAAGTCTAATAAATTACCAGAAACCGTAAGGATATAATCACCGGTCATTTGTTCAAACCCATTATTTAAAGCGTTGCTTTGTGCATGAGCTAAAGCCGAATCTATTGTATAAGACTGAGATAAAGTAAAACCGTAAAATTCATCTATACTACCAGTTCCTGTTGTTGTTTTATAGTTTAATTCGAAAAAATTAGGTAAATCAACATCTATATCAGATGGTGAAAAACCATCTAAAAATAAAGCAGTATCTATTAAAATTTTTGTAGGATCAGATGCGGTTCCGTTACCATAAACATAATAAGCTTCAAATTCATATGATATTTCAAGATTTTTTCTCCAAGATATATTTATATAAGCTCCATTATTTAAAAAATAAGGATCCTCTCCATATTTTCTTAATTGTGGAACTTCATCATTCCAGGGATTCTGAACTATTTTAAATAATGAATTTCCTAGTTTAGAACCAATTCTATTTGCTTCTATCTCAGAATTACTAGCAATATACTCTTGTAAAATCTCATCATTGGTTTTATCTTGATATCTTGCGCCTTCATAAATAACTTGTGACCAATAAAGCTGACCACTCAAAGAAACTTTACCTATCGCTATTCTTTGAGCAGTAGATGCAGTTCCTTGTAACAACATCACCCTCAAATCCAATGCTCCTGTATTAGCACCTTCAACTATTTTTCTTACTCTGACTTGTTTTATAGTATCCATAATTAAATTCCTCCTATATTGAAGTTATCATTATTAATCACAACCGAATCTTTTGGATTAGACTTGGCAATTGGTGGAAGAGCTAAACCGGTTTTATTATAGTTAGATCTTGAATTATCCACTCTAGTCTTTTTAGAAGGAACTGAAATAGCTCTTAAAGCTTTGTTTGCCTCAGCTGATAAATCATCCTCTTCGGTGATTCTATAAGACCCTAAATCTATTATAGAAGGATATTTTATAATTTGACCACGTTTTATATTCAGAGGGTTGTCTATATTATTAATAGTCAATAATACATCTATCTCACCATAATAGTCTTCAATACTTATGTAATCCAGTTCATAAATACTTTTAAGAATTAAATCAATTCTCATTTCTTCCTCCATAGGAACAACATACTCATTGATTTTAATTGTTCCAACTGAGTTTCGTATTGTAGATTTAAATAAATCAAAAAGAGCACCCTCTTTGTCTAATTTTTTTACCTGCTCATACAATGACTTTATGTTTAGACCGTCGCTTAATGATGACATTTTTATTTATAATTTTTTATCGCATTTTGCTTAGATAACTCCGCAGCTGTTTGTTTTTGAACGTCTTTACTAGAACCATTAGATGGAGCCTCACCAACTCCAGATACCTCTTTAGTGCTATTCATTAAATATGTCGCAGACGCTCTAACACCACCATCAGCTAAATCAGTATATGTTACTGTTCCAACAAGAGACGCTACAATATTATTTGTTGTTGGTTCTTCTACTGCAGGATCCGATGAATTAGGATTAGAATTGACCGAAGTATTACCAAGTCCTTCTTTTGAAGTGGTATCATTTGTCGCAGCTGTTGGATTTGTTCCGGGAGTTCCACCACCTGGTGGAATTTCATTTCCTGGTGGAGTTTCACCTGATTGAGTCGCATAATGATAAGCATTTTCTGAGAGAGCTTCTGATGGATTTAACATTGTTACGTCTTTTACAACATTTACAGTTCTGATATTTCCAGTATTAAACTTAGCCATAATTTCTTGTAAACCCCAAGGTCTGGCATTTTCTAATGTAAAGTCTATTTTAATATTTGCAGGTAAATCATTAAATGCCAATGTCGAACCCATTGTTAACTGAACAGTTGTTGTATACATATCACCTGAACAAAAGATAGGTCTTAGTGGATTTCCAATAGTAACGTGCCAAGGCGTTGATGCCATACCGGTTAAAGCATAAACAACACCTTTAACCGCTTCTTCATATTTATTTACAGTTTTAGAAAGAGCAGATCCAATAGTGTTAAAAAAATTAGTAATCAAATCTGATGCTTTTTTAGCATTTTCAAGTGCTTTCTTTTTTTCATCAGCTTCTCTTTGTAACTCAGCCGGATCTGGACTACCCGATTCTTCTGGATCTTCTTCTCCACCAGCAGCGACTGCTGCATCCGCTTCTGCACTTGCGGCGGCTGCTTCATCAACAAATTGTTTGAAAAATTCAGTGACTGTTTTCACTACCTCTGTTACTGCCTCTCTTAATGCAGAAACTACTTTATTAAGTAAAATTTTAGGATTTTTAACAGCCGCTATAATTGATGCTCCAAAACCACCACGAAGCCCATAGTTATCACTTGGTGATGTTCCAAATCTAAGAGCATTTTGTAAAATATCCATATAAACTATAGTAGGATCAATACCTGATATAAACTTTTGCTCATACTCTACCGTTACTTTAATTTGAACTTTACAATCTAAACCAGAACCTGCTTCGCCTTGAGCAACTGTTTTTCTTCTTTTAGCTTCTTTAATTAAATTTGGGTTTCCAGCTGGTAGTCTATCACCACCCGCATTTTGCTCGTAAACTCCAATTTTTGCTAATACAATTCTTGTTAGTGTTTCTGACCAACCAGGTAGAGGAATAGCATTAAACAGCTCACCTCCAGCTCCACCTAAAGGCGACATTTTTAAAAGATCTTGGCCAATACCGTTAATGATATCAGTAAAATCCGCTTGAGCTGCTTCCCATTGTTCACCAAAACTGATATCTAAAAAATCCTCACCAGGTATTCTCCAAGAAATCAAAACTACGGTTGGATTCGATTTAATTCCAAATATGTTGTCTATTTGAGGACCCGCAAATCTTCTACAAACAATTAGTCTATTATTTGGATAAACTCCTAAGTTTTTTAAGTAAGCAAAATCAGATGGTCTAAGAGCAGCAGCGCTACCCGATGTTTTTTCTACTATATTTAATATAGAAGTATCATAAACATCGTTATTGTGTAAAGTCTTTCTTGTGATACCATTATAAGAATCATCAGTTCCTAAACCAGCATTCTCCTCTTTACCAGTAGTGTTGATATTACCCCAGGCTTTTACAGCAGCACCTCCGGAAAATACAGAGAAAGCTCCGTCTTTTCTACTAAGACCAGCTTTTTTAAGTTTAGCTTTATCAGCTTCACGACCAGAGTTATAAAGGTTAACATTTAAGTTTCTACTTTTACCTCCGTTAAACGTAGACATACCATCAGAAGTAGGTCCACTTTTGACACCAATTAAACCGAGAGGGGAACCACCTAATACAGGCATAATTTAAAAATAATTTTGAGTTATATATTAAATTAATAGTCTCTTATGATTTGAGAATTTGAAAACTTTGATAAATTTCCTAAGACATCATCCATTACTTCTGGACTTTTTCTAAACTCATTGTAAAATACTAAAACATTGAAATTATTTTCACCTAGAATCTTTTTTAGATTTAATAGTTTTTCGATTGAGAACTCCTGATCGAAATCAGGAATGTAATAAATATCTTTCTTTTTGTCTATTGCTTGCTGTATTTTATTGAAGATAATTATTTTTAGATAAGTCTTATCATTTGTAAAATCGACCTCTTCTTCGTCTATAATCTTTTTAATATCAATTATATACTTATTTTTGACGCGATTGACTTTGATGAACTTGTCAAACTTCTTCCTGGTTTTACAATAGACACAAAAGAATTCCATTCATATTTTTTAATTTATAGAAATATATATAAACTAAAATATCTTTCCCTTCAAATAATAAATAGGTTTGGCATTTTAATATATATCTTTATGAAGAAATATTCTGACAAATTTCTAAACCAGTCTTCAAAACTTAAAAACGCAGTCATTGGATTTGAGTTTGAATTTTATATGAAAGACCTCTCTTATTATAAAACTCTTGAACTACTAAACCAAGAACTAAAACCTGTAAAAGTATGGGGTTTCAGACAATATCACTCTAATTTTACACCCGACTCTCAGAACTTTAAAATTGAACCTGACCTTTCAGGTGGTTCAAACATGGTTGAGTTAGTTACGGGTCCTATGGATTTCTACGACGCTAAATATTATCTAATAAAAATAATTAATTTTATTCAGACACACGGTTATACAAATGAAAAATCATCAATTCACTTTAATATATCATTCAAAGATAAAGATCTTAATGACTTAAATCCACTAAAATTGATATTGAATATCGACGAAGATGAGATTTA
>Ga0181356_1001148_pt1 | contig 11604 bp, 23 predicted proteins | sample Fa13VDMM110SN_FD_130104 | JGI IMG/M metagenome (GOLD analysis project Ga0181356, IMG submission 130104) | Freshwater viral communities from Lake Michigan, USA - Fa13.VD.MM110.S.N | ecosystem: Environmental > Aquatic > Freshwater > Lake | place: USA: Michigan | collected 2013-09-24 | reverse complement strand
GCTTCAAGCACACGCTTGAATGTGAAGTGAGCAAGGATACGATGCAAACGCATGTAATCTTCTGACTTAAACTTGAAGATAGACCCATCATCATAATGAACAACAAATCCTTCAAATTCAGTACCCTTAGTTTTATTCAACCATTCAACCATCTCTTCTCGATTTGAGAATGAATAGTTAGCCGCAAATGTAGGCCAAGGAGGACAAGCGTTTCCACCAAAATATGATAAACCTGTCAACTTGTTTCTACAACCAAGGAGCGCAAGGTCACTTTCATTCCCATACTGGACAACAATACGGCAGATTGGATCCAAGATCTCAAACAAGTATGTGTTGTTCACATGAAATTTATACAATTGTGGGTCATACATCTCATCAAAGATCTTCTGACCAACTGCACCAATATCAGAGTTCAGCGAACCCCGAGTGGTCAGATGCCATTTATCTTTCCAATGAAACAAGATCCCTAAGGAACCATCGAGTTTACAAAAAACCTTTGAGATTTTAGCCCCAGAAGATGGGTGGTGAATATCACCTTCACCATAGTTGAAGAACTTTGAGAAAGGAAGTGCGACGATTTTGTATTCATCGGTAGTATCGAAGATGATACCACGGCAGTGTTTAACAAGTGGTTCCCAGTCTCTGTTGTTATTATCGTATTGATAAGTCTTTGAGTAGGTTACAAGGACGAGACCTTCGCGATCACCAGTACCATAATTGGTAACAAGATGACCAGCCTTGATATGGTCTTGAAGAGCATTCCACAGATCGATGCCAACGATGTTGCCATTTACATCAGCAAAGCGATCAAAGAGATAATTTATCATACCACAATTATATGTGATTTCCTTATTTGGTATCTTCTTCCAACTGCTTTATCTTGAATTCAGCGTACGTTGTTAACAGCTCATTAAGGTCGTTTGTATCTTCACAATACTCAGCACCAAGTACAACTGATAGGTTCGAACGAAGGACGCTATCTTCTGGAAGCGAATCGATCAGATTTCTCAAACGCTGGGTTGGTATAAGAACAGTTAATGTTGGTTGTGGTACTTCAGATTCTTTGTCAAGAAGACTTATAGCTTTTGTACGTAGTGTGTTTAAATCCATAAGTAACCATGCTGAAGCGACCATTGAACCAAACACAACAACAAATACTATAATAGCAATAGCACTTATCCGCTCGTGTTGTTTTTCTTCTGTTTGATTACTCATACTTCTTCAGCTCCCCATCTGTTGGCTTCTCCTTCACTTACTTCTCTCACACTACCGATGTTCAGATCAATCTCATCGAAATCAAAATCGCTCAACTCACCGATAATGTGATTTATTCTTGAGAGTTGTTCTCGTCTTGGTAAACCACTAAAGTTGTCCGTTTTCAATACCTTTATAGCAATATCTGCACTGACGATTTTTTCAACGTCAATCAAATAGTATTCGTATTCTGGTTCAGGAACTTCCTCTTCCTCAGGAGGATTGAAAGCATCGATGACTTTGTATGTCTTATCTGGTTCTGTGTATTCTAATTTTAGTTTTTCCATAAATTTAATCCTTTATAATTTCCATGTAATCATGACGACCTTCAAACATAGCTTGGAAGAGCGTTATAAATTGACTTTCAAATTCATTTTGCTTTTGTTCATCAACAGCATTCAGAAAAGCTTCAAATAAAGTTATACATGCTGCAGCACCCTGAGGCGCAGAGAACATGAAAGGGATCTTGTTGATTAATCGGGCACATGGTTGTTTATCCCCAGTTGCTGTTGTTAATATTCCAACAATAGCAATTTCTTCAATTTTATCACTCATAGTCGCGCACAGCAATAACAAAAGGAAATCTTGGCACCAAACTGTCTGGTGTTAAATTGAAAAATTTCACTGTTGCTTGCTTCCCAATTATACTATCCTTCTCCCGAAGAAGGTATGTACAATATTCTCTTGTCCCCTTGATGTTAGAATTAAAACGAATACCTTGCTCATTTTCAAAAACCATCGCTCCGGCTCCACCTGCTCGATTTCCATCTCCTTCGATGATATCAAGAATGGTGTACTCCTTATCCTGAAACTCTTTTCGCTTCAGAAGATTTTTACTGCGCTTGTTCTCATACCTTTCATTCAAACGGATCATCTGACCTTCATATCCATCATTAGTATACTTCCCATATAGCTCATCGAGAATATATCTTTGTTGTACAAATTCAGTTGGTACAGCAATGATGTAATCAACACCAGCTTCTTGTACTCGAGGACAGACAATTCTTTCAAACCGTTTTGCAAATGCGACACCTTCCACAATAGCATCATAGACCCAGTATTGAATACTCTTCGCTGATTCGTTCAAATCATGCGGAGTTGGTTTTGTCTTCTTAACAAGAGAGCAAATAGCGTTAAAGTCGTTGCTGTACTTATCACAATACAACTCCCCATCAAGCTTGAGATCTGGGAATTCTTCAAATACTTTTTTCAACGCGTTTTCAATATGAGGACAGCTCACAATCCTCTTTCCATTTCGACTCCACAAACCATCGCGTCGAGCGATACATCTGATGCCATCCAATTTGGGCTGTGAATAGACCGGAAAGGAAATCTTTTGGTGGTAATCTTCGTACTTCTTCGCAAGCATTGGCTCTGTGAAACCAATTGTGTCAATATCTGCAATGTTTTCGAAGCATCCAGATTCTTTCTTTTTCCTCCAAAGTGCGATAGCTTCACGCATAGCTTGAAGTTCTGCCGTTGTTGCATTAGCGCGGCCTTCGTTCTTTGGCTTACAAACGGTCCAAGCAGTTGTTTGCTGCTTCCCATCTGTTTGACCAAAGTGTGTTCGGTACTTATCTCCTTCAACTTCGATAGTCCATTGCTGAACTGCCCCTGTTGATGTCCTTGAATATAATTTTGTTAGCTCCATATTAAAACTTAATTTTCGTAACATTCGGAAGAACACTACGAATCGGGGTATCCCAACTACGGCTTTTTGCGCTATCTGCTAATGGGTTTCCTTCATCATCAGCAATTGTATTATAACCCGTTTCTGTCATCTTTTGACACAACCAACCATCAATATCAATAAAGAATTGGTTTTCACACACATCACCAAATACTGGTGGTCTCTCTGGTTTTTGTTTTTCTGTAATAAATGTAATCATATTATTGGTTGTGTAGAGCTTTGATTGTTTGGTTGATGTGTTCTGGGGTCATCATGATGATATCGATTGGAGAGTAAACACTTTTAAACTTCCTGCAGATTTCGCCAACCATGTTACCATCAATATCTCCAAGAACATCAAGTACCACCTTTCCAGAGAACTTCTCTTTCACTCGGGACTTGATTGTAAATTCAAACCTGCATCTGTCAATTGCTTTTTGCAGCTCAATATAATGATATTGGTAGTATAACGAGTAATCTTCTTTTGAAGCAAGTGGTAGCGGTGAATCAGGTGGATTAGTTTTGTCAATCCACTCGAGGAATCGCATATACATTCCCCGCTTCTTATTCCGGACACGATTGATGTGGTTCAGATTTTCAAAGCTGTAAATGTCTTTTCGGAAGTACTTTGAAGTAGCAATGAACTGAAAAGCATCTTCTTCAGTATCAAACCCCCCAAACCACCGGTTGAAATCAAACCCACCAGCTTCGCAGATATTCCACATCGAAGTGAAGATCACAAACTTTGAACAGATGTGGTCCGAATCAGACCAATCATTATTTTCTCGGAACATCCCTTCCCGGATCCAGTATTGAAGACCTTCGTGACCATAATGGAGTCCCATTTTATGGTAGATGCGTCCCATCAAATTTCCAAGATCACCCCAAGATGTGTAAGCAATGGTCTGGTTAAAGAAGTCGTTATTAACGAATGTTACATCAACTTGGAACCCATTTACAGGAAATGAAATAACATTCGAATTTTGGTGCGGTTTAACCCCATATGTATCTTGAATATATTTGGTGAAATTACCATAGTTTAGAAAATCAACACCAACAACCACATCAAGATCACCATGGTCTTGCTTTGAACGGATAGCACGAGCTACACCAATTTGCGGACCTTTGCGGCGGACTTCATAAACAAAGAAACTAACCATACCATCACCCCAAATACGAGCATCTTCATGGAGTGAGCTGAGTATATCTCTTTTGAGATTTTCATATTCGTCATTAGATAGTCTCTTTTCAGGGAGATTCCATTTCTTTAGTAATTTACCACCCATATAGTCGTGTCTTTCTTCTATTTTAACGACTTTCCTTTATTCATCTGGGAAGAGCTCATCCCACTCCCCTGGAAGGGTTCCAGAGATGATAAACTCTCTTTCATCGCTAGTCAAGGTCGGAAAACAAACTTGTGCTAATCCACCACGCTTATATTGTTCCCACTGGCTCTCCGTAATAGGGAGAGCCATTTCGTTTAGTTGACCAGTAACTGGGTGTTGTCTTTTAATCTTCATCGAGAGTATATTGTGGTTGTTTGTAAAGTCTAAGACCATAAGCACCGCATTCGAATGCTTGTGAAATTGCCGTTTGGTTCCCACCCTTATCCTTAACACGAACTACATATCCACCGCCTCCAGAAAAGTGTTCAGAATGAACAACGCGGACGTCTTCGAGAGCAGTGAATTTGATATCGTAACCATACTGACTCTCCCAGAAAACATCCCCTTCTTTTGTTGTTTTAATATCGTGTGTCATATCTTTCTTCTTGAATATATTATCGTAATTTTCCCAATACGATTTTAGATTGGCTCCAGGGCGGAGCTTGTCTCCTTTTCCAGCTTCACCATTCATTCGAAGCTACCTCCAAAGCACAATCATTTAGTAATTCATATTTCTTCTCAATATTACCGGTATATTCGATGGTCCTAAATAATTCATCAAGTGATCCTAGTGCACTCAACGCTTCAAAACCATTCATAGAAATATTTCGTGCTATGTAAATGCTGTTACATATGTTGAGCATCTCGTTGTATGCTTCGTCCTTAGTAAGTACACAAATTGGGAATTTCATTATTTGTCTCTCCAATGCTTATTTGGTATACCTCTTTTGTTTGCAACAAATTCACATAGACCATCATAGCCTTTTGCTCTGTAAAGTTCAAACAACCGGGGAATTTCTTCAAGCTTAACATCTTCTGCATCCGACCCGGGGACAAACCGATCGTTGATTAGAACAAATAGTACTATGGTTGGCCCAAGAAGCTGCTTTGCATGTTCACAATAGTACTTCCGAGTGTTTGGAAACAGCACATCTTCATCGAGAAGATATGCAAGCATTGCTTCATCGTTCGGAATGGTCTCACCATCCTCATACTCGAAGTAGTATTCTCTTTCGTCAACCATTTTAATATAAGTTTTCGCTGTAGAGGGTTCCAGAGGAGGATACTTCTCGGAAGATTTGACCCCGTTCTGTTGCAATCTCCCACCCATCTTTACGATCGATAAAATCACCAAATTGATCAATGAAGCCTTGCTTAGCACTTCGCCAAAAGGCAACTCCTTCGGAAGCATTGATTTGTTGTCTCATTACCTTATCGAAATGCCGGGCGCCAGCGATGATACGACCTTCCTTAGAAAGAGCGGCACAAACAATAACACGGGGTGTTACTGAGTAATCCGGCTTCCATTCTGATTCTTTAGGGTCCATATATGTTTAACGCTTCCGGAATGCAAAATACAAGAGCAAGAGCCAGCACCAAATTGGCAGCTCAACACCGTAATAAGAATTTAGTAGATGTAGTGTTTCTTCCATACTAGTATTTTATAGACTTTCCTTCAGTTTATTTCTCTTTTCCATGGTGATCAACACTAAGAAATCGCTTTTTCTCCATGATCTCCTTAACTCTCTCAAATGAGATCGGTTGATATGAGTGACAATCTACCCCACAGTCAAAACTGAGGGAATTGGGATCGTCAGGCAGGGTTCCATGAGAGTGTCCATACAAGTGAAAAGCTCCGTGATGACTCTTGTTCCACACTCTTTGAGCGTAATGATTAAGGGTGAAATCAATACCATTGATCCGGACCTCGTGATAGGAGTCATACAAGGAAACATATTGGGAAAGTTTGATGTTTTTAGCTAGAGTTTTCTTATACCACGAAACAAATGGCTTGTCGTGGTTTCCCTTAATGAAGTGAAGATGCCGGAAGTTCAATTGGTCGACGATACTATCAACAAATTCTTCACTTCCAAATGCAAAGTCACCAAGGTGGTAGACAATGTCATCGTCAGTAACAACTTCATTCCAGTTGCTGATGAGTTGTCTGTTCATTTCATTTACATCTGGAAATGGTCTGTTGCAGTACTCAATTATCCGGGAGTGCCCAAAATGAGAATCGCTTGTGAAAAATGTATTCATCTGTAAATTATGTGTTAGTTCCTTTCAATCACCACTTCCTGGATCCATTCAGCAGCTGCTGATAAATCCCAAATTGCATCTTGTCCAAAGGCATAGAATCCCAAACCATTATCAACAAGTACCCTGTTGCCGATATGGTCCACTTTTATTTTGGTTACCTTTACAACTTCCACAATTGTATCACGGCATTCGTATACAACATGCCAGAATTCACCAGCTTGAGGTTCTTTCTTATCCATTTTGAACGTCTTCTGCTGATAATCCAAATTCATATGAATCTTCATCAAAGAATACGTCCTTTGTTTTCACTTCAAATTCCAACTCTGAACTATCCGGATAGAATTTACCAGACTCATGTTTTGTTGAAGTCATGTCACCAATGTATGTTCCAGACTCACCGTAGCCAACACCAGGGTAGTTGCGGGAGAAGAATGTTGCGTTTTTAATTAAGTCACTAGTCATAAATCATGTAAAATTGTTTGATGTCTAAACAGCGGAATGTTGTTCCACCATATTCATAAAGTTCTTGCTGATGAAAATGTCCATAAGCCCAATTAGGTGGTTTGGTTACATCCCACAGTTCATCGAGAATTTTTCCTTCTTTAAGAAGATCTTCGCGAAGAGTTGGGTCTTCCTTAATCCAATACATGATCCTATCTGTCTCAAACACTGGACTTGCAATCGTTGGCCTTGTATGAGAAAGCACCCAATCATATTGTTTAAACTCAAGTTTTGTATTGCGAAAGACTTGTTCATCTCTCCACCATGACTTCCCAGAGATTCGTTTGTCCCAAGTTCGGTCAATTGAGGTCGCCCCACCAACGCAAAGAAACTTCTTCCCAAGCAACTCTAACTCACTATAGTCTGCAAGAAGTGTGATATTCGAACAGCCGAAGGGGTTATTCGTGGTTTCAAAATACTTTGGATCATCGTGATTACCCCGGAATGCATACAAGTGGTTATTTTGTTTAACCAACCTGTTGTTAAGTTTCTTGAAGATGTCTTTGTAATAACCTTCTTTGTGAAACCCTACTCCAAAATCACCAACTTGAATGAGGTAAGAATCCTTGATATCATAGTCCTTACACTTGTAGGGAATATCCATGAAATCTCCATGGATATCTCCAATCAAGATAATGTTATTCTTTTCGTTCATTGTTCACCTTCACATTCTCACTGCAATCATTGTAGATGAGATCAAAGAGCCAATCATTGTCGACATCCATATCAGTTCCTAAGTCCCTGTATAAAGAATCCTGGATTTGAGCTAGTTCTTTGACCAGTTTTTGCACAAACATAATTTTGGCAAATTGGTCTTCTGAGTATGTCTTATCTCCAATTGTAAAAGTCTTCATTCCTTATTTTATCGATGTTCCTTTCGAATTATCGACAATGGTGGTGATTGTAGATTGGTCGAGGAGAGTAATAATAGATGGGTGGGGCAATATATGGCCTGGTGTAGTACTGATATGGGACGGCAAACTGATAACTTGGTCTAAATTGTGTCACCGGGAGTGAATATACTCTGTTAATAACAGTTGGTTGAACTGTTCCTGTTCCATAGTACAGCTCAATACAACTGACGCTGAAAATACATGCTAAAGTTAAAATTATTCTTACCATGATACTTTAAATTCTATTGTTCGTGCTCCAGGTTCACCAGATCCAAATTCTTCCATTAGCCACCGATGAATTGACTTGAATTCTTCTGGGTGGTCATCAAGATCATCCCATTCTTCATCTAAAGAGAAAAAACAACCATTTGAGATATCTTTTGTATCAAGTATCCAATTACCCCAAAAATCAAGACTAGGTGGAAGAGCAGCCTTTCCTTCTTTCAGAACTTTGTTATAAAACTCAGAGCAAGCAGCTTCTTCAGGGGTATAATCTTTTGGAGATTTTGACCACCATGAATCACAACCAAACTTCTCAACTGTTTGGTCCTTAGCAGTAACACAGAGCTTATTATAAAGTGGCCAATGCGAGTAAAAATCTCTTTCATCGAATCCGTATTTTTGTTCAATGAACTGAATACACTCGTGGTAATCATACAGTGGGTATGTTGTTGGTTTATTCATTGTTCTGGAAAATAAGAATATCTCGTGTAACCTTGAGCTCACCGGCCCCCATAGTAATTAAACGAACCTCACCTTTTTCATTTCGTACAATCCAGTCCCACGAGTTTGGTAATCTCATTACTTCTCGAGTTTTGTATTCCTCAGTAATGAATTGTTGACATTGTAATGGGTCCCAACCTTTCCCGCAACCTACCAATGTGATACATGCTAATGCTAATAGTAATTTTTTCATGTCCAAAAATATCCCTTATAATCTATCATTTGTTTCATTATTGTTTTATCCGTATCTTCGATCAGCTTTTCAATTCTATTCACTTCACCGTATAATTCTTCATATGTTCCTTGTTTTGTAAATTCTGGATAAGATTGGTGGAGCTGTTTATCAAGAGCAACACGATCATGCTTAATCCATTGAACGGACGATTCAATCCAATTTTTGAATTGTTTGTGTGGTTCACTCCAATCCCAATCAACCAAGCCTTGATCCATCTCTTCTTTGAATTGAAGAATGATCGCAAAGTTAATGTCAACAATGAGGTCTGAAAGATCCATCCAATCGTATCTTGGAATTGATTTTCGGATGATTGGATGGCATGGTTTGAAGAAATGCTTTACGCGGCTTACGAATGTATTCCATTCGTGCTTAATACTATACCAGCAAAAAGTAGGGATTTGTTCACGAACAAAGTATTGAAAGGGGAAAGTCTTTTTGATATATTCATCCCACTTTTCCCATTCGTGTAGTTCAAGACATCGGGGAACTACATACCAAAGATCATACTTTGGATAATGATGATGCTGAATGTATTCCTCTGCTTTCATAATTTATGGTACAACTGCTTCGATCTGCGCCTTTGCGACTTCCGCTGCAACTTGAGCCTGTGATGTTTCAGCAGCTTGAGCAGATGCTGCTCGCGCTGTTTCTTCCCCAGCAAGATTTGTCTTTGTTATTGAGTCAGTGACTGTACTTGTGATATTTCGTAGAGCAGCAGCCACCGTAATCCATTTACCAAGTGACGTGACTTCACGAAAGGATTCTGATGTCTTTTCTTCGACAACGGTCATCTCAAATCCGCCTCCTGATTTTACTTGTCTGTACCCTGTATCAGCTCCGATTCTTGACGATGCAAAAACAGCTCCATTTGGGTCTTTTGCATAATCAAATGCGCATGATGATAACATCAAGGCATATAGTGGTGTTAGTAGTTTCTTTTTCATAAAATTTTCTCCGATTCTTTAATTATTCGCGCATAGGCATTAATTATTCGCAAGTATAAAAAAGTCGTACACTCAAGCGTGAGTCTTTCAATATTCTCTGAATTAACCAGCTTTGCGAATTTTAGAAGAACATATTCAAAAACCTCAATGATGTCGGTCATGGCAATTAATACCAAGACCGACACCAAGAAGTATGCTGCCTTCAAAAGATTCATTAGTTCTTGTAGATGTCAAGGAATTTGACATCAAGATTAGGACCATTTTGGAAGATATCTGAACAAGCTTTGTTCAACTCCATTACTTTTTGAGGACCAAGTTTTTCACGTTGGTGGCTTGCAAGATTGGTCCCAAGATTGAAAACGTCGTACAAGTTCTGGTCAGTGAAAACAAAACGTTGTTGCTTTGCTGACATCTTGTCAAGGTCATACCCTCTGTTGAAGTAATCAAGAACGATATCGTCATAGAATGGAGCAAACACCTTTCGATCTTCTGCTTTAAGAGCCCCAGCAATCTTTCGAACTTCAGCAAACGATGCACGAGCATCACGAAGTCGGGTTACTCGAGGACGAATGTTTTCAGCTGTAATCTTCGAAGACGAAAACTTCTCGTACTGCTTCCCAATGTTCTTCGAAGACATTGCCCGAACTTGGAGATTTTCTTGCGTTGTCATCCCATTTGTACAAACAAGGCGCAAATAAAATTGAGCAAACTCTTGTGTATTGAAACCAAGATTAACGTTTGTTCCAAACTTCCAAAGGTCGCCAAGACCACAATCAACATCGTCATTGTTCTTCGATTGAATCTCAACCTTACATGTAATAGGATTGAAGCCAATACCATGAAACTCATTTCCAGCGTCTTCAATTGCGTTAACAATCTCATCAATTCGGTCATCAAAGTCAAGACCAACAGCTTCAGCCGGGGTTGAACTGATCATTGAAACCAGCTTGTCTTCCGATACAACCCCACCAAAGCGCTTTGAACGTTCAATCAACTCAAGAGCTCCCTTGATCACACCCCAATTCTCGAGAGGCTTAACGAAGATATCATTTGAAAGATTATCTTTAATACCAAGCGTATTCATTAGCTGTTTGGTATCCTGTACCCGGTACTTATCATAGATCTTCAGTCCCTGGCGGTCAACTGAAATATCTTTCACACCGAAAGGTAAGGCGGTGTGGGCTTTAACTTGATTCTTAACGTATGTAACTTGTGCTGTCATTTTAATTTTCTTTCTCTCTTATATTATGCCATATTTCCTTTTAATCAATGATCTTTTTTGCTAAAATTAATTCATTGCGGATCTCCATAAGAATCCGCCCAAGGTGGTTCAACCCCACACCATCAGGGGTTCTGCCCCAGTATTGGTCTCCCCAATTGTTCCATTCAACAATTTCTTCATCTCCTGTCGCAATTAACTTTTTCCCAAATTCAGTATCTAACCGGAACTTATGCCGTAGAGCAAACTTCATGAATGCCCATTTTGCTCGGTTACCCCAATCAGGGCGCAATTTTAGTTTTCTCCCCTCACTTTTTGATTTGAAGGGAGATAACGATGCAATATATTCATGATCACTTGGGTTGACAGACTTAAGTGCCTGGTAAAAATTTTCAACTGAATGATATGTGATACCTTTATATACTAGTGGTTCTTCAAAAGGTATCATATTTGAGAACCAATTCTTAACGTATTCCATTATAGTAATTTGTAGTCTGGAGTTGATATTCTAAGTCTATCTTCTGATACGGTTTCGCAATATGAGGACGCGAGCTCTAAGCATGTTATGTAATCATCTGCGATGTCTAGAGTATCCCACACCCCGCATTCGAGCCTCTCAATTACAAAGATTTCTTTCTTTTGATCCACCTATCTATTTTAGATATTTTCCTATTGTCCCAATCATCATTTTCTGATGCATTTTACTATTAAGTTCTCGAAGATACTCGTAATCTGAGTCTG
>Ga0181356_1001146_pt1 | contig 11611 bp, 20 predicted proteins | sample Fa13VDMM110SN_FD_130104 | JGI IMG/M metagenome (GOLD analysis project Ga0181356, IMG submission 130104) | Freshwater viral communities from Lake Michigan, USA - Fa13.VD.MM110.S.N | ecosystem: Environmental > Aquatic > Freshwater > Lake | place: USA: Michigan | collected 2013-09-24 | reverse complement strand
CTTTCTTTGCTTTGCGTTTGTTGTTGGCATATAAGGTTGTTTTTGGTTTGCCTTACTTTTACCACGATTGATTCCTTGTTCTTCTCCTTTACGACGAGAACCGTGTGCGTGAAGAGGTCTTGACCTTCCAAAAGTTGCTGCTTCACTTGGTCTCTTGTAAGTGGTTGTTTCCATTTCCCACTTGCCTTCTGGAGTTTTTTCTAGTTTTTTATTTGTTTTGACATTATAAAGTGGAGTCTTTTGTTTTCCAGCAACCTTATCTTCTTTTCTCATTTCAGAAAGGTATGCTTCTTCCAAAAACTCTTTAAGTGTTTTCTTCATTTTTTTATTTCTTGCTGGATCTGAAACTCTAGCACTATTTAGATTTCTTTCTGCTTCTCCTCTAACTCTTCCCCATCTTTGCATTAATGCAACACCAGGACTTTCAATCTTTCCTGTTGTTACAAAAGCCTCGGGGGATTGTGCGGCAGATAGAGCCATCGTTGCGGCTAAGAAAGCATTTGCAGCTTTTTCTCTTTTACTTGCTTCAGAAATCATTTAGACACAAAAAGACCTGCAACTATTTATTAGATGCAGGAGAATTAACATATGAAAGTGATTTTACAAAAAGTTCAGTAAATCTTTCTTGTCTATCTGGATGAACGTATGCTGGATTTTGTGAGATTGCCTTACGCAAAACATCCATTTCCTCAAACTCTTCTTTACTCAAACTCATTAGGAAATCCTCTATTGGTTTGTTAGCATTCTAACACACTATCTAGGAATATGACGTTTCCTTAAGAATGTCTTCAGGTTTCAGTAAAGTCTTGTAACATCTTGATTTCTCGGTCCAACTCCGCATCATTCTTGCGTTTGCGAAACTCGGACCATAAAGCATTATGAACATCCATAAGTTCAGTAATCCAAAATCCTTCAGGATAGATTCCAAGTTCATCCATCAATCCCCTATGAGAAGTTCCTTCACTTTCTGCATTACACATAATGTAGCAGATTGCTTGGACCATATCATACTTATCTTCAGAAGAAAGCATATGATACTTTCCTACTGCTTTTTGTACTGATTCTTCTGATGCTTCTTGCAGTTGTTTATAAGAATCAGATTGATACCATTCGTTAAGAGCAGCACCAAACTCATTAGGTTTTTTTGCTTCTTCAGTCATTGAAAAACACTCCAAAGTCTCCACTACTTCCTGATTTACGTGATTCAAGTTTATCCAACAAAGAATCAGTACTCATTACAGATTCAATACGACTAATCAAATCTGCAATCACACCACAAACCATTGGTCTTTCAGTTCTTGCTGCAAATGCAAGTGCATTACGAAGTGATTGTTGTGCTTCAGTCATTGATTCTTCTACTTGTGTTGCTAGTGCCATTAACATTCCTCCATTTCAATTGGTTTAGTTACTTTAATCATTTTAAACGACCCATCACCTTGGTCAATCCAATTTACAACATCTCCTTCTTTTAGATTTGCTGCTTCCAACAAATCCTCTGGTAAAGATACAAAACTTTCATCATCAATGTATTCAACAGGAAGAATCCACTTGTTCACTTTATCTTCTGCTTCGGCAGCATCACACATTTCATCAATTTCTTCTTCTGTGTATTGAAGATTTTCTCCTTTCTCAAGATAATCATCATATGCTTGGATATGCCCAACACCATTACCATTCAGAAGAGCAAGAAGTTCATATGCTTCTGATGTACACTTCTTGTAAGTATAATAGTTATCTTCAACAACACCTCTAATAGTATCATAGATTTCTTGTGGTGTTGCACCAGAACTCATCGCATCATACAGAAAGTTCTCAACTTGTCCGAGTGCGTATTTCTTATAGTCCGTCATTTTCATTCATTAAGTGTTGGATTGCTTCCTCTACTATAGCAGAAATTTCGGCAGAGGTTTTTTCGTTAAGCCAGTTCCACTTCTGGTCGTCCTTATCCCATTCTATCGCAAAGGATCCATCTTCATTTTCAGTAATCTTAAGTGAGTCTTCTGTCATACTTCTACTTCCCATTCATCTTTTTCTTGTTTGCGAAGTTTCTTAAGTTCTTTGTAAAGTTCCTTGATTTCTTGATATGCTTGTTCTGGAGTGATTTTATCTGTGATTTCAAGTCCTGCAATGAGGGCACATTTATCACCAAACCGTGCAAGTGAGCGTTCATACGCCGAAAGATTTTCATACATTATTTTTCAAGTCCATAGTCTTGTAAATTATAAGTGACTGGATGAATATTGTCAATCTGTGCTTGTAGTCTGTTCTCAACTTCATACAAACAATTTGTGAGTTCTACATTTTCTTCTTCTAACTTTAAAACTCTCAGTTCTAAGTCAGCAATTATATCAAGAAGGCTTTCATCTACATCTTCCACATCATAATCTTCAACAACTCTATTAAACCAGTTAAACATCACACTACTCCGATTTCTCTAAGATATGCTTGGTATCTCATAAAACCACCAATTCGTACTGGTCTATTTAAACTCTCACAACAACGGCAATATGACAGAAACTCATACCAAGGTGCTGTAGGATCGGTGTCACTCATACTCTCTCAAAGCAAACACTATTAAACTTACCTCTAACTCCACGAAGATATAACTTTGTGTGCCAAGAGTGTATTTCTACTCTTTCCACATAATAGACATCACCTTCAAACAATACTCCTTTGGGATTATCGTTGCTTCCCCACCTAACTTGTTCTTCTACAGAACCAAGATACTTTACTTCGTCTCCAACCTTAAAGTTTGCCATCTATTTGTCCTGCATAAGACGATGAACTTTCTCCAAATCCTTCTTGGAGACCTTTGCAGTAAAACCTTGTTGCGGCAATACAAGTCTCTTGTGTGAGTGAAGTAACAAGTGCGTTCCTGTCCTTATCATAACTCTTCCAAGTTTTCCAATTAGATTGTTCCACATAAAACGCATCATCATAAAGGTTTTCCAAGTTCAACTCCATCAATTTGAATATAAATTTTGGTTTCATCATTCCAATGTCTTACAACACCAGCAACAATAAAAAGATTTGTCATAAGGTAAGACAAAAAAATAAGAGTGCGAAGAATCGCAACTTTATCTGCTAGGTGATCTCTTTTGTGTGCTTTTTCTCCGAGTGCCAGAGACCATAGTTTCCACATTTGTTCCAGGTTTAACGAATATTTGGTAATCTGCTTTTTTAAAATTAGATTTGACAATGTATTTGTCAGCATAATGCATACTTTGGAAATAACATCTCTTAACGTCTTTCATTTCCTTTCCATCATTATGTATAATGAGAATAGGAAACTGTGCGTAGGGAAACTCAATCGTTTGTGGTTTCTTCATTAGTTTCTTCATTAGTTTTTTCTGCTTGTTCGTTTGCTGCTTCTCTTTGTGCTGCAATCTCTAACATTTCCTCATGGGTCAAGTACTTTTCAGTCATAGGTTCTCCAAATTTCTCTTCATATTATAACACCCCCTCCCGAAAACGGGAAGAGGTGAAGGACACTTAATTAGGTGTCTGTTTCATAATCTTCTTGGTAATACCCACTTACAACTCTATCATCCCAAGCAGTCGGTAAGTTATGCTCTCGTGCTTTCATGTGATTTACCTTAGAAACTGGAAGACCCTCCAAGTCTTCTTCATGTAAAATTCCATCTAACTGACGGATTTCGTTGAAGGTATGAGGAAACCTAAGTGCTCCCCTATGCATTCCTTCAAGGTTGCGATTAGTTCTAGACATAATGTGTGCGAATAAACACAATACTAATTATATCACTTTTTAAATTCTTTTTCAAGTTCCTTAGCCATCCTTAACGCATTTCTCCACATTAACCACTTTACCACTGGATTTGCTGGGTTGTGAAGTATCCACCACTTAGTCTTTTCGTATTGGAATTTTATCAGTTTTGATACTAATATGAATACATAAGCAACACTATTATCAGTTACGATTAAGTATCCAACAAACATAAAGATTCCAAACCAAAAATAATATGTAGTCATTTCTTTATTATGTAAAGATACTTTTATTATTTAAACTTTATAATTTTCAACTAAAGAGTAATCCATCTTTCATTTTGAAGTGTCCATTTTACCACTTCACTAATTCTTTCCCGCACAGATTTAGCAGGTTCCCATCCCAGTTCTCTCATCTTATCACCATCTAAAGCATAACGCAAGTCATGTCCAGGTCGTGAGGAATGGAAGTCTACAAGATCATACTTAAGTTCTTTTCCTTGTGCATCAGCAATAATCTGTGCAAGTTCAAGATTGTTCAGTTCCTCAGAACCAACGATGTTAAACTTAGGACACTTAGCACCACCATAGGTAGTTTCAATAAACTCCTTATCAGTTAGAAACAATACAGCACTTGCAACATCTTCGGCATGAATATAATGCCTTGAACCAGGAATGGTACGAGTGCTATCACTATGAATCGTCACAGTTTCACCATCACGAATGCGTTTGATACACATTGGGATATACTTCTCGGGATGCTGACGTTCACCAAACACATTCATAGTGTGAGTAATATACACAGGCAGTCCATAAGTATTCTGATATGCTACGGCAAGCTCTTCTCCACCTGCCTTAGTTGCACTATAGGGATTGGTGCTGTTGTATCTATCATTCTCCTTGTACTTAATACCATCAGGAGCAGGACCGAAGACTTCATCAGTACTGAAGTAAATGAACCGTTTCAGATTAGTTTGCTTACGGGCAAACTCAAGAATGTTGCAGGTTCCCACAACATTATCCATCACAAATTCCATTGGATAATCAATACTACGATCCACATGAGAACCAGCAGCAAGGTGCAGAATATAATCCACTTGTCCAACTTCAGAACAAACAAGTGGGTTCATCTCTGCTTTCAAATCATGATGAACAACCTTAACACGTTTGCGAACTTCAGGATCAAATGAGAGCATCAGATCGTGAAGACGATTGAGATTACCACTATAATCAAGACGATCAAGTGTAACAATCTCCCAGTCAGTTGTAGAAAGGATTTGTCCAATCAAATGGTGTGCGATAAATCCAGCACCACCAGTAATAAGTACTTTAGTCATTCAGTAAATCCGTGATTATAATCACTAGTATCTATAATCTTCCAATCAAGGTAAAGTTCATTAAGATAATCAAGCAAAGCATCTTCACCTTCGGGAAGAATTTCATCTTCATCCAGTTCAAAACTTGCTTCACAAAGAGCAGGACCATATTCTGGTGGGTCTTGTAATGTTGCTGGATAAATCTCAATCACATCTTCAACAATACCACGAACATAGATTTGATTTTCGTTTTGTTGAAAGGTTTCAATTGCACTAATCATTTTTTACGAATTTCCTTTTGAATAAATTTCTTTGCGGTTTCAAGGCTATGGTGAACACAAATCTGCTCACCATTATAAATGGAGATGTACTTTTTACCGTACCAGGGCACTGCTGCCCAAGTTCCATCACTACTAATGTATCCGTCAGTGTTCATAAGCATTATAAAAATAAACAACGTCCCGTGTAGGATTCGCACCCACGACCGATTCTTTAGAAGAGAATTGCTCTGTCTCCTGAGCTAACGGGACATAAAGAGGGAAAGTTCCCTCTTACATTTTACTTTGAGTAATCGTCAAAGTCAATGATTTTCTCTTCGTAAAAAGCAATGTAGTCATCGTAATCTAAACCAAGATATTTGGCAAACTGCTCAAAATCTTCTCTTTTTTTAATGGACTGTCTTGTTTCCTGATTAGCAATGTTTGTGTCTGTCATATCAGTACCCATACCTTGAAATCATTTGGTCCATTCTATCCTCTCTATAGTCTTCTTCTGGACTCTCTTCGGCATAGCCTTCTTGAAGCTCTTCGTAGATTGTATCTGCGTCTTTATCTAGAAAAAGTTGTGTCATAGGAAGAAAAAGTGGCAAAGGTTGTTCTATATATCACCGAAAAGGGAATTACCCCTCTTCTGTGTTGTTTTGTTGAAACTCTGCGTCAATCTTGTCGTAGAGTTCCACAAATGTTGCTTTCGTCTCGTCATCAAAACGATTCAGACAAACTTTGAGTGCTTTGTCTTTCTTACCAAAGATAGAATATGCTTTGATAATATGAACCAGACGACGAGTAGAAATCACTTCATCAATACCACCATCAGCAAAGGTCTTACGGATAATGTCAGACCAATTACACAGGTGCTTGATGAAATCGGTGTGCTCACCAATCATAGGAATTTTAAGTGATTGAGCAACATTCGTCAAGATTTTGGTCTCAATAGAAATCGTAGGATACTGTTGCTCAAAGGTAATCGGGAAACGTTCTAGGAATGCTTCATTCAACACGTTAGTGCCGATGAAACGACCATCATCACTACCCTTACCTTTGGTATTCGCAGTCGCAAAGACATTGAAACCTGCCTTGGGAGCAATGTGAACACCAATCTTTTTCAGGAAGACACCTTTACCTTCCAGAACAGATTGAAGACACATAATCTTATTAGATGCCAAGTCAATCTCATCAAGGAGAAGAATAGCACCACGTTCCATTGCTTCAACCACAGGACCATTATGCCATACAGTTTCTCCGTTGACAAGCCTAAATCCACCAATCAAATCATCCTCATCGGTTTCAATCGTGATATTCACACGAATAAGTTCCCGACCTAGTTGGGCACAAGATTGCTCCACACCAAAAGTTTTACCATTACCAGAGAGACCAGTAATGAAGGTAGGATAAAACAACCGAGATTGAACAACCTTTTTAACATCAGTAAAGTTACCAAAGCTGACGAAGGTATCATCTTTTTCAGGAATAAGGTTTTGAACAACAGCAGACATAGTAGCAACACCCTCAACAGCAGGAGAATTGTAAGTATTTTCTAGATCTTGAACAGTTGCTTCCAAGTTCCATTTACCACGACTAACCTTATACTGGTTAAGATATTTGGAAAGAGTAGCATAAGAAGTATTCAGTTGTGCTGCTACTTCTTTCACAGCATCAGCACCAAATTCAGTGCCGAATTTTTCTTTCAAGATAATCAGTGCTTGGTCGGTCATAGTGTTTGGTTGATTACTCCGTAATCATAGCAGGGATTTGGGGGGTTTGGGGTGCCCTTGGGACACCCCTTGAAGTGGTCTAGGCAATCAGGTCAACAAAAGAACCCAGAAGTTTTTTGTTGGTCTTTTTCTTACCTAACATTCGCACAAAAGCAGTTTTGATTTGTGCTTTGGAAGCACCTTCTTCTACTTTGAAGTCCTCATCTTGTGCGAGAGAACTAGCAGCAATCACATGGAACTGGTCAAAACCAGTATTGCTGAAACTGATACATTGGTTCTTCCTGTATTCTACTTTCGCACTCTCATAATTATCATACCCACTACCATACCAACGGTAGCAGTTTTGGAAATCACGACTAGGAGTGATACGGAAGTTAATAAGATTTACCGTAGGGAACCTATCCTTCACCGTTTCTAACAGGATTTTAGCATATTGAGGGAAACCATTATAATCAAAACTACGATACACACGACCACTTTTGCGATCACGAATAGAAGTTTTGGAATGTTTCGTCATACCAATATAAGTATCATCATATTTACCTTTCTTCTCTTTGGTTACAGCATTTTGGTATCCTTCACCATCAGTCAAGAAGATAACATTAACCTTTTGAAGTTTATTCTTTGCCTGAAAATCAGGAATCAGAGAGTGAAGAGCCATAATGCTTTCACCAATAGGAGAACCAGAGAGTTCAAGATGACGAGGGACAACACCCCTATGATTTTGATAAGCATAACAAGCAGTCCAGATATTCTTGAGTTGCTCTTCCAGAACACGATTATTCGTTTTACTGGTAAAAAAGTTCATCAAACGGAATGATGCTTCTGGTGCGATAACACCTGCTACTTTCTTATAAGTAAGAGGGTGATTTGGTTGGAGTTCCATATAAGAACTACAATCCAAAGTGAAAGCATAAACCTCAAAAGGAATATTCACCTTACGGCAGAACCAAACCAAATTCAACAGTTGCTTATAAGCATCTAGAATAAAGTTATTCATAGAACCAGACCAATCTAAGATAAAGATTAGACCGTGATTCTTACCGTCAGGGACCACAGAGACCTTCTTAAACAAGTCCTCGTTGAACTTATAGGTATGAAGTTTCTGCGTGTCTAAAACTCCTGTGCGGGCAGTAGAGGCACGAGCATATTGGTCGGCAGACTTCTTACACTCAAACTCTTTCACCAGATAAGATACTTCTTTCTCTGCTGATTTCTTATAAGTAGCATACTCTTTACAAGCAAGAGCAAAGAAATCCTTATTCACATCATTCCTAGAATACTCTTCCTTTGCTTTACTGTGAATGAACTCATTAGGAATAATCATATTCTCAAGAATCATTTCAGGAAGTTCCACATAGTTGGTTTCCTGTGAATACCTATCTACAAGGTCTTTGGATTTTTCATCAAAAGACTTTGAAGTTTTAGACTCCAACTCATTCCTTTCTTCGTGCTGATTGCTTGGGTCAACACCACTTCCACCACCTTCTGGTGCTTCCATAGATTTAGAGAGTTCATCTCCTTCACCTTGACCTTCTCCCTGACCTTCTCCTTCACCTTCTTCCTGGTTGCTTTCAGTATCACTACCAGAACCTTCATTCTGTTTGGGAGTTTCTACTTCCTCACCACCAGCACTAGAAGATTGTTCTTCATTACTGGTTTGGGGATTTTCAACTTTCTTCCGTTTGTATTTCACAAACTCTACAATCTCACGAGCAAGTTGTAGCACATCATCAAAGGTTTCGGTTTGACCAGCACGAGTTAGAAACTGGTCTTCATCATCATTGAAAGCAATGTTATGAAATGCTCCAATCTTGTAGTAAAGATTGATACGGTCAATAAAAGACAGTTCATCAAGGTTTTCTTCTTTTGTAGAGAAGAAATCATCACTATTGAGTTCGTTATAACCATTGAAGAAAGTACGGGAAAGACCAGCATACTTTTTCTTCATTAGTTTTTCTACCCGCACATCCTCCAAGACATTTACAAAATCTTTGGGGACTTCTGGGTAATCAATAGACCAATCCACATTATCCGTAAACAGTGCGTGACCAACTTCGTGACCTACAAGAAGGTCATAGACAGTCGCAGATGCTTTATCCCAAGTAGGAAGAGTGAGAATACGACGGTCCACATCAAACATAGCAGTCGGGACTTTTTTATGTTCAATAATCAAGTTCTCTGTTGCCAGACATTTGGCAAGAGAACCCTTGACTTCTAGGTTTACGGACATCTGGTTTGCTTTTGACTACTCCGTAATCATAGCAGAAAAAAAGGGGGCAGTTGCCCCCCTTGTACCACCATAGAAACCGTCCACCACCACAAGGACGGGTCTTACAACTCAAAGATACAAAGTTGTGAAGACTCTTATATCATACATCAAAGACTTCTAGGTGTCAAGTGTTGACAAAATATCAAAACCTGACTAAAATCACTCTGTTGGGTTTGAAGATAAGTTATAACATTAAATCATTTAAAGTTTTATTTGAACCTTTTGATTGCCACCAATCCAAAATCTCATTACGACATTTTTTATTAATCCAAGTCTCATCATCACGCCAAGTTGGTTTAAATATGTTTTCAACAAATAATGGAAAAACATAATTACCACCTTCAAAAAAAGAATAAACCATATTTTCAGCTTGTGGCAAAAGAAACCAAAAAGAACTATATTCGTTTTCTCTAAATTCTTTATCATTTCCTTTATATTCTAAATGAATATAATCATTTGGATAATAATTTTTTATTAAATTTTCTGCGTGTTTTCTAGTAATTAAATACGCACATGCTGACCAATCACATAAAAATCTATGTCTAAGTTTAACCTCTGGGTTAAAAAATATAAACATATCTTCTCTAATCAAACACAATTGAACAATATTCCAATTCTCTGGTAAAGAATTAAAAAATTCATTCCAAGTAAAGTTCCAATATTTTACAGTATCTAAAGACAAATCATCTTCACAAAAGAATGTGTAAGGTTCATCTGTATTCTCATACCATTCTTTAATTGCTTTCAAATGTGATGTAACTGGACCCCTAGCACACTGATTTGATAAAGGTCCCTCAATAATTTTATGTTCTTCATCTCTATATTTTTTGTAAATATGTGGAGTGATATTTGTTATCCCATATTTTTCAAATTGTTGATGAAGAATTTTTCTTCTGTCTTCAGATTCTTCAATACTAATAAAATTAACTGAAGGAAAGTTTTTTAATTTTTCTTCAGTAGTAATTTCATCAGGAACGTTGTAAATCCAACATTTTTCTGCTGTTTCAAATCCTGCAAGTTCTTCATTTACAGCTTGCTTAACTCCAGGAAACCAATCAGTTCCTTCAATATAATAATCATGTCCAGCAAGTATTCCTTCAGGTTTTACTTTAGGCAACCATGCTTTAATATCTTCCTTTACATCTTCATATTCATGAGAACCATCTATAAACACAAAATCTAATGAAGAATCTTCAAATTTAGATACTGCATCCAATGATTTCATTTTCAACGGAGTATAATAAGATTCAATTGATTTCATATTATTTAAAAATATATCATACAACATAGAAATTTCTGTATTATTTTTGTGTTCTATGCTTCCTTCCCAAGTATCTACACAATAAAAATCAATATTCTTATTAGAATTTGCAATTTCTACTGCCATATATGCTGATGATTTTCCTTTCCAAGATCCAACTTCTACAAATTTACTGCCAGATGGAAATTTTTCCACCATAGATTTATATAATTTTGGATATGAAAACCAATTTTCACCAAATTCTGGGTTTTGATATATGTGAGGAATTGTGTTATGATTGTTTATAAACCTCAAATCATCTAAACACACATTTAATCCTGCTATTTTCCACCAATATTTGACATAATTAGAAGAATCAATTTGAAGTTCTTTATGAGTTTTTTGAATAAAATGCTGATAAAAAGTTGATACAAAATTTATATTTTCATAAAATAGAGGAACTGTGTATACATCTCTACTTCCTAATGAAAATAAACAATGTTCAATACAAGGAATAGTATTCTCTTCTCCTTTGATTTTTAAATAGTATTTTTCATTTTGATAAAAATAATCAATCAACTCTTTTGCGTAATTTCTTCGAATTAAATAACTTCCAGCAGACCAATTCCACCATACTCTTTGATTTAATTTCATATCATCTTGTGTGATATCATCTTTAATCAAAGATAATTGAATTGCCTTCCAATTCTCAGGTAAAATACTTATAAATTCATTCCAAGTAAAATTCCAATCATTTACAGAGTCAATTAGCATATCATCTTCAAAAAAGATTGCATAATCAGAATCTGAATTATTGTACCATTCTATAATTGCTTTTAGATGAGAAATGGTAGCAGCAATGCCACCAGAATCTAGGGTTTCAAAATGAAGACCATCGACAATATCAGGTTTGTATCTATAATCATCTTTTCTGCCATCATATGCTTCAATCATTTTTACATTTTCAATTCCATTTAAAAGAAATTGCTTTTCAAATGCTTGTTGTCTATCGGTAGAATCACTTAAAGAGACATAATAAACTGGTGGGAAATTTGTTAATTTATTTT
>Ga0181356_1001144_pt1 | contig 11629 bp, 29 predicted proteins | sample Fa13VDMM110SN_FD_130104 | JGI IMG/M metagenome (GOLD analysis project Ga0181356, IMG submission 130104) | Freshwater viral communities from Lake Michigan, USA - Fa13.VD.MM110.S.N | ecosystem: Environmental > Aquatic > Freshwater > Lake | place: USA: Michigan | collected 2013-09-24 | reverse complement strand
GAAGTGCTTAGGACACAAAAAGAAAAAGACGAGTTGGTAATTCAAGCCAACCAATTGATTGAAAAATTTCAACGTGATTTCATAGTTAATTAAAGGAGTAGATATGTTAAGAGTTGTAGTTGTGTTTGAGTTTGAAGGGATCGATGATCCCGACAGTGCGATGTCCGACATTATCACCAACGTCATCACAAAAGATTGTGAGGAAATGCGTGGTAACTACGGTGCAACGGCATGTTGGGTCGATGATGTTTATGTTCAAGAAGGAGTAACAAAATGATTAGTGATTTGAACGACAAGCCATACAGCGAGGTGATTGCCATGTTGGAGTCACTTGCAGAAAAAAACGACCTATTGCTAAGTACAAATTTAATTAACTTTGCCGATGACTTATGGGCAATTGCACAAAAGGAGAGTAAAAATGAAACAGTCTGAAAGATTTGCTTTGATGGAGTGGTTGTCAGAATTTCCTGATGACAAAACCTATGATGAAATTATTTTGATGTTGAGGGGTGATGAGTCGGAATGGACGCACCCTGACATAGACGTTTGGGAAGTGGTAGAGAACCATACCCTAGACCAAGTAGCAGACATGATTGAGAACACACGCATGCATTTTGAAAGTGTTAACGGTGCGTTGATCTTTGCCTTGCGTGATGCGATTAAGTTGGCACATGAAAACGCACCCGACATGATCGACGATGAGAACTTCACTGACCGTTTAAACGCATTGCAGGGTGTACTTGCAGAATGGGAGGGCGCATGACCAACCTTACTGACCGTGAGCGAGACGCACTGGTTAACTACTTGTTTGAATCAGAAGTACCGTACCTAGTTCAATTAATCTTGCAGTACATGCCTGAGGATGAACAAAAAAGGATCGGGGTAAACCTAACTAAGGATGAAGAAAATGAAAGCATATGACGTTCACTTAACCTACACCGCCCATCACCATTACACCGTGGTTGCTGAGTCAAAAGAACATGCGTACGAAAGGGCAATCGTCATGGCAAGTTCTACTGACTTTGAATATGGTTCGTTTGATTGCGATGTTAAAAACGATATTGAAGAACTAGAAGATGCATCCGATTAAGACCATCACCAACAGAGACCCCATGTTTTTAAAGACCGCATACAAATACGACAACCTTGTCAATCTACAGAATGACGAGCGGTTTATCAGCGTGGGTGAGAAGTACATTTCCTACAACGGCACATGGGATGTTTACAAGATGACCAAGGGTCGGTTGCCCCGACTTTGTGGTCGCTTTGATTCATTGCACCGAGCCGTGTACCGTGCCAGATTGAGTGTTTAAACATAGTAGGCCGCACCAGCAGCATCGAGCAGCGGCCCGCAGTACCGTTTAAACGCACAGCAGGTATGAGTTGGAGGTCTAGCGTGGGTGATGTGACTGACCTCTAACCCCCTTGGGTTTACTCATTGACAAGGGGACTTTTGAGAGGTATGAAGGGGGGCATACTACGAATCACCCAACCCCCCACCCCCTTTCCCACCCCCTCCCACCCCTGTTTAAACGCACAGCAGGTACATAAGAAATTTTATGTTTGGGTAAATAAATTTACGGGGGCTTGATGCCCCCTTTTTTTAGAACTGGTCTAGGTTCTCTGAGTACGTACCCGATGTCTTGTTGTAGAGAAGGGTCGTTTCCCCTTGCGTACCAATCCACCGGTGCCGGCATTTCCACACAGCGATTTCAACGCACTGATCCTGACGGTGCACGGTGATACCGCAGTCGGTCTTTGCCCACCATGCCATCGATCCACTGATTGACATGCCATCGGGTCGGGGCTGTTCAACCCCTGATCGATTAATCTTAGATGGGTGAGCAATGAACCAACAATGCACGTCGTTGGTTTTTACAAACTTCTGCACCTTGGTCAGCATTTGACTAATGGCTTCGGTCTCTGTGGAGTTGCTCTTGTCTAACTCTATGTAGTTGTAGGGATCGATGACCAACCCACGCACACCCATACGTTTAACTGCAATACGTGCACGGTCTAGGATTGAGTCCAGTGTTGACGGTTCCTCACCGTTGGTATCGATGAATAAGAAGTGCTCCTGTACCCATTTAAACGCATCCTGTTTCTCCCACTCTGACATACGATCTTTGCCGTCAAAGAATCTTTTCTTGGTGTAAATCTCCATGAGCCTAGAGATATGAATCTCCGGTTGATTCTCAAACGAGCACACAGCGAACTTCCAATCCGATGCTTTGGCTAGGTTGACCATGATCTGATCGATGAAGTTTGATTTGCCTGACGACGGATACCCCGTGACGACTGTGAGTTGGCTTGGTGCTACCGTGTAAACGCTATCTACGGAGGTATAACCTGTTGAGAATCCCTTTCCCGTACCCTTGTTGAAGAGGTCGTTTAAACGGTCAAAGTAAATGCCAGCATCCGAGAGTCCCGCTATGGGGTACGGGGTTGCCTTGTCTATGATATCCCTGACACTATGCCGAGTGGGGTCATCAAGTAAAACCTCATTTAAATCCTTCTTGCTGAACTTCGCAATACGGCACTTGTCTTTACCAATCCTTCGGGCTAACTCTTCGGCTAGTGCCTGACCCGCTGAGTCTTGGTCGGTGGCTAATACGATGTATGGTGCTGACTCAATGACCTCTCTTGCGTTCCATACATAAGCAAACTTCTTGTCTTCGCTTGGTAGAACCTTACCGTCAGCAACTTTGATGGGAGCACCGCTAGGCACGGACACCACATTCTCTATTCCACATTCCATAACTGTTAGTGCGTCTATCTCACCCTCAACAATGATGATGGGCTTACCCTTCTCAACGAGGTCTATGCCAAAGAAATCATGTGCCCCGCCTGAGTCCTGTGTAAAGTCTTTCTCAGGGAACGAGCGGTACTTCACGGCTACGAGTGCGCCATTCCTGTAGTACGGAAAACCAATCGCTTCAGATGTCTTGCCCAGTTTGCTAAAAAACTTATCGGCAGCGAACAACTTCATTTTGTCTGCGGTCTGCTGGGATATCCCTCGTTTAAACAACCACGCATAGTGATGTTCCTGCAATTTATTATTTGTGATTGCTACGTTGGGTACAGCGGACAATTTATTCTCCCTAGGTTGTGTTGTTGGACTGACAAGCCCGCTAGTGAGGCAATGGTGGCAGTGATACATGATTGCCCCGTTAGGCTTACGGGTCAGGGTCATGTCTTTTGATGTTGACTTCTTCCTATCGTCCGAGCATTCGGGACAGGCTATGCGTGCGTGTTCGTTGAAATCTACATGATCTAAGTTCATATCCGCTCCATGATTAGCGGGGTCGTTTCTCCAACATACGCACCTTCAACGTTGTATGAAATGAATTCAAGTGCGTCTTCCATTGTCATGCCTTCGTCCATGTAAACCTTGATGAGTTCATCCTTGTCATACACAACGGAGGACGGTATGCCACAACGAGTGGCAACACCTATGATGCATTTGTCAAACTTCTCAGGGTCGATGAAGAGCAGTTCATCACCGTACATATCTGCTATGTCTTGTCGGGTCATTTCATGCTCCCGTCAGACTTGCGTTTAAATGATCGGTTCTTGGAGGCCGGCTCAACACGCACGCCGGTCTTGTTGCTTCCTCCTTTGGACAGCGCCTTGACGTGCGCTACATCTTTGCCGGCAACGTTTACACCTTTCTTCACTAGGTCGGATCGTGCCTTGTTTCGCTCAGCCCGATTCTTTAGTTGCTCCGGTTTTCCTTGGTAGTTGTCATATTCTTTACGGTAATCTCTTGGCATGATAGTTCTCCCCCTTTAGACTTTAAAAAACTTAACGAGATCGATTGGGCACAGATAAAACTCTTGCGCATATTCAACGTAGCGGGAATCATTCCGCTTCTCAACGTTCCATTGTTTAAATGTCGATGAGTGAACAACAGCAATGTGTTTCATGTCTGCACTTTGGATGATGTAGCCGTATGGCTTTGGTGTTGCGTTGTCATAGGAATGCTTTGCGCAGACTATGAACTTGTCACCAAACTTCCAATCTTCTCTACATGTAAAGTTAATCCCTAGGGTCTTAACCTCAATGCGTTGTTGGATAAATAAATCGCCACCGTCTACATGGTTCATCCTATCTTCGTAGGATTTTGCCACCGTGGTGGGCGGGATAGTCACTGAATAACCCTTACTGTTAAGCCAACTAGCCACGTTCCATACACCGTTATGGCTTGCGTCTAAATGCTCAACGAACCTCTTGAAATTCTCTTTGTTATGAACGTCCATGTCACTCCTTCGTTAAACGCCCCTTTGCGGGGCTTTTCATTGTTTTTCACCCAAAGACCCCCCTACCCCACGGCGTGGAGCAAGAAGGAGAAGGTGTTTCACCGCCTAACGGCATCATCATGCTACGGGTTTTAACCGTATGCCCCTCGACTTGATGATAAGACCAGTCGCACGGATTGTTCGGGAACTGCCCCCTAGTCATAGACGTACCGTGTACCCTTTTCTTCCGCGCCCTCAGGATGAAGTCTTACTAACGTGCGGAGTACGGTTGTGTAGGGACAATAAAAAAGCCGTTTACTACTGCCCTCGGTAGGAACCCTACGGATTAAACCAAGGGCAAGGGCATGAGTAAACGGCTTCAATAACGGTCGCTTCCTACGGCAACAGTTTTTATTATAAGCACATTATTTCAATCCGTGTCAAGCGGTACCAAAATATATTTTCAGTAGTGTCTCCATCGAGGGGGTGAACTCTATAGACATCTTAGTCATCTTAGACATCTTAGGCGTTTAAACGGCCTGTTTAGGACATGCAGGACATGAAGGACATGAATAAGTACTTATTGCCGGTTTTGCTACGATTGCTACGCGGCGGGCTACGATTGCTACGCGGCGGCTATTTTTATGCGTTTAAACAGGCTTTTCCCGGATTTTCCAGTCGTCCCGGATTGCAGCGAGCGGGAAAAGCGGGAGGCCGTAGCGTTTAAACGGGGTATAGCTCATCTGGTGAGCTTGCCAGAAAAACTACAGGCAGCGACAACACAGCAATAGGAAAATGGTTTAAACTACAACCGCTGGGCTTTCAGGAGCGCAGTTGTCTACTCCTTCTTTCCCCGCTTCGTGCGGGGTTTTTTTTGCTCTGTTGGTAACTGGTCAACAATGATTTCTGCCCTAGGACTAGCTGGGTCAAGTCCCCAGTAGGTATGGCGTTCTTTTACCTGACGGTCGTTCTCATATATAAGACCTTGCATAAGGTCAAGGATCAGGCTCTCGTCTAAGTCGGGACGCCTTGTTGCGTAATAGATACGCATGGTTACCCTAAGGTCACCGTCCATTAACCGTCCCAACCGTGGGCACTGGGCACGGAACTCCTCTGAATAGTTAAGCGCCTTCTTTGATTTGATCAGGCGGGACATGTTGCCAAACTTAACTACACGTCTGGAATTAGCCTTACTTGCCGGCTCACCTAAAATAAATAAAGATATTGATGGCAAGCTATTGACAATAGTGATATCATCCATAATATAATCCACATTCATTTAAAGGAGTAGTGATGATCATAACAAACAAATACGGAGTTCCTCAGCCACTGGTGACTCTAGCGAGTAAAGAGTACTACAGCAAGGGGGAATCTGACTACAGCACTACGGAAATAATGTCACCTCCAAAGATCAATAGGTTGCGAGAACAGTACAAAGATCAGATAAAAATGGATGTGTCTGATATGTTGTGGAGCCTAGTGGGGTCAGCCTTACATGTGGTTATGGAGCGTGGTGTGACTGAGGGGTGGGCGATGGAAGAGCGTCTATTTAAAGATGTGGATGGGGTCACCGTCAGCGGGCAGATTGACATACAAGAGGAGACGCCTGAGGGGATCATCATCCATGACTACAAACTCACATCGGCATGGGCTGTTATGAAATCAAAGGTGGAGTGGCAACAGCAACTCAACATATACAAATGGTTGGTGGAGACAGTGAAGAGGAAGAAAGTGGTTGGCTTAAAGATATGCGCTATGGTGCGTGACTTTAGCCGATATGACAAGAGAGAGGGCTACCCACCCGCCTCAATAACAATGATTGACATTCCAATGTGGGACTCGGTTACCACCGAAGCCTACATAAGGGAGCGTTTAAACATGCACAGAGATGCGAAGGTGTCGGTAGATTTTGGGGATGAACTTGCCCCATGCTCCGATGTAGAAAGATGGCAATCAGAGACCATCTACGCTGTAAAGCGCGAAGGACGCAAGTCTGCGATCCGACTATTTAAAACAATTGAAGAAGCCAATGAACTGGCTGAGAAGGAGAAGGGCTATGTTGAAACAAGACTCGGTGAACCCATCAGGTGCACCGGAAACTACTGCAGAGTCGCAGAGTGGTGTGATCAATATCAAGGAGAAATCAATGTCCCCGCTTGATCTACTAAAGATAAACGTCAATGATCATACGGAGTCCAAGAACGGACTAACGTATTTGTCTTGGGCGTGGGCGTGGGCAGAGGCACTAAAGGCTGATCCAAAGGTTAACTTCAAGGTGGAGATGTTTGATGGCACTCCCCTGATGCCAGTAGGCGGGACGTTCATGGTATGGGTAACCGTCACCATGTTTGATAAGCCTGTCACCTGTATGTTGCCTGTGTTGGACTATAGGAATAAGCCAGTGGCTACACCGAACTCCTTTGATGTAAACACATCCATCATGCGTTGTTTGGTTAAAGCCATAGCCATGCACGGACTTGGTCTGTACATATACGGTGGTCAAGACTTGCCATCAGATGATGAGCCTAAAGAGACCAAGGTAATAGAGGTAACGACACCCACAGCAACCGTAGAAGTTGAGGTGAAAACGGCAAACATGCAACTGTTTGCTGACTCAATGATTCAGTTCGTTGGCATCTGTGAAGATGAAGGCGCACTGAAATCATATTGGAAAGCCAACCATACCCAGTTAGAGGGATTGAAGGCGTTTGATAAGACCCTCTACACAACTGTGCTTGCACGGTTCACAGAGGCTAAGGCTAATTTTGTAAACAAAGGAAAAGAAGATGGATCAGTTTAAACCCTACCCAGACGGCGGAAGCCTCAACGCAACCCAAAGCAAGTACAACGAGAAGTCTCCTGATTATTTTGGAGAGATTGCACTCAACATGAGCGACATGACCAACATCCGTGTTGAGAATGGACTGCACATTGTTAAGTTAAGCGGTTGGAAAAGGGTGGCTAAGAGCGGTAAGACCTACCTCTCACTAGGTGTCAAGCGCAAGGAGTTTGAGGAGCCAGCCTCCGCACCGACAGCACCAAAGGCTGAACTTTCCGATGACGATATTCCATTTTAAGGAGCAGATATGAGTAAGAAACCAAACAAAAAAGAAGCAATTCTTGAGTATGTGAAGAACAATCCCACCGCTAAGAACGCAGAGGTGGCTAAAGCCTGTGGCGTGCATCCCACCTACTCATCTTTTATTAGACGCAATGATGGGGTGAAGAAGCCTAAGAAATCTAAACCAGCAGCGACGCCAGAGTTTGTGTTTAAACAAGACTTTGCACCAATTTTGGTAAAGCAGGTTAATGAACTGCGTGAAGAAAACGAAGAACTAAGAAGTGTAATCATCCGCATGGATGGCGTAATTAAGTACTTAGAGGACAAGGTGCGTGAGGCGCTTAAAGAGACTCTTTACGAAACGTTTGAGAAATCTAATGCCACTTCAATTTGAGGCTAGAAAGGTAGCACTGAAACAGGATAGGACGGGGTATATCCTCACTCTATCCCTTCACCCCGATGAAATCCCTGAGGAGTTACTTAGAGATTTTGTCGGTGCGCGTTACGGTTGTGCCCTCGTCCGCATACAAGACGATGAATCACCTACGCCCTACACCAACAGAGTGTCCCAAGCGGGCATGCTGTGCCGGCTACCTAGGTTTCAAGATTTCCTTGAGACCAATTCAGAGGAAGAAGTTGCGTCAGTCCTATGTAAACGCTTGGGCATAACGTCCCGAACGGAGTTGCATGGAAACACACAAGCACAGATAGCCTTTGATGATCTAGTAAAAGAATATAAGAACTGGAGCACCGATGATGACCCCTTTTAAGGTAAAGCCGTTTATGACCTATCTTGAGGAGAAGGACATAGATAGGTTGAAGAAGTTTGCAAAGAAGAAGAAGATAACCATGTCTCAGGTTATACGTGAGGGATTGAGCGCACGTATGTCTGAGGGTGATCCATACAACGCTGGGTTCAATGCGGGGGTGGATGAGAGTATTAAGTTAATCAAGGCGAACAAAGCATCCCAGATGAGATTCCCGTCAGGGAGTTCTTTTGCTGAGTTGATGGAAGTTGACCTTATGAAAGCCAAGATACTGGAGATCGCATGAAGATACTGAGCGGGTCTAGAAACCAATGTCCAACATGTGCGGAGTACTTCAACAGTAACTACGTGTTTGACATGCATAGATTTGGAAAACCCGGCAGTTTAAACAGGAGATGTCGTACCCCGGAAGAGATGCTGCTCAAGGGTATGAGTTTAAACAAAGCTGGTTTTTGGATTTCAGAAACCAAAGAGCAATCGGCTGCAAGAAAAAACAAGGAGTTAGCATGAACGCATTTCATCCGGATTACATCAGGACTTTCCACCCGCAATTCTTATCTGATTTTAGATTTTTGTCATATCAGATAGAGCAAGGCAAGATCAATGGCAAGAAGGCTAGGCATACGCGGGAATCGGTTAAGGGGATCAAGGATATCAAGTCATTTCCGATAACAAGGAGAAGAGCATGACCGCAGAAGACGAAGAGTTCAACAGGATTGAGATGGAGTCTCGCATCAAACAAGAATACATCCGAGACATGAAGCAACCATCAAGAGAGCAACTAATGGCAGAGGTCGCTGTGCTAACTGAGTTAGTGCGTGTCTTGTCTGGCAGAGTTGCTGAGTTGGAGAAGAACAATGGCTGACTGCCCTAACTGCGAGTACCACAAACAACGCGCACAGATATGGCGTGATGAAGCATACAGACTAGCGGGGCATCCGTTGCCTGAGAGAGACCCTGTGTTGGAAGAGCGTGAGGCGTGTGCAAAGTTAGTTGAAGATTCTTGGATGGCTTTTTCTAGGACGCCAAACAGACGCCTAGACATTACACCGTTTCCAGAATTGGAATACGTTGCCAAAGTAATCAGAGCAAGGGGACAAGCATGATTGAAGATGACGATGACATCCAAGACTACAAGAAACCTTGGGTTGGGCTGACGGATGAAGAGATAGAACAGTTACATACAGCATGGGTGCTTGGTGGCGGGTTTAGACAATTGTGCAATGCCATAGAAGCCAAACTAAAGGAGAAGAACGCATGACTAAACGAGAAACCATAGTGGCATTTATCAAAGATATGTTGCGACCAAGGACGCTAAAAGAAATCATTGACATAGAGATGCGTGATGCAACTATATGCAAGATGCAAGCGGAGAAGTCGCTTGAGTACGCAATGAGCGTTGTTGACTACAACCGCCAACGCATTCGTAGACTGGAAGAGAAACTTTTAGAACTGGGAGAAGACAAATGATTGCGATAGCACAATCATTTTTTGTTAAGGTTGTAATCTTTGTAAACAAACTGTTTGCTAATTTACGAAGCACGCAACCCGTGATGACGCAAGAGGTTGTAGCTGAACCTAGGAAGCCACGCAAGTACAGCAAAGAGAAGTCACAAAATTTCTCGGAACTGCTAGACCAGCTTGAACATACATTTGAGGCGGTGAAGCTGCCAACATTAAATGAATCTTGGTTACACAAAGATTCTGTTGTAGGTTTAAAGAAGCTGGGTGCCCATGTGCCAAATTCTTGGTTTGTTGAATGGTACAAAGAAGGAGCGGTTGTTGATATAAGCAAGCCATTACCAGCGATTATGTGCGTTTCTAGCGCATCACAGCACTCAGTAAATACTGAAGATAAGTTTTATCCAAAAGTAATATTTGCCATCAAACACAAGAAGTTACCGTGGCACGTTGCATATCAGGCAGGCGCACCCTACCAGTTTGGCATGGCATTTGATCTAGAGGGTAAGTTATTTTGGTTGCATATGTACATCACAGTTAATAGAAAGACTGGGGAAATTAAGTTCTGTGATGAGTTGCGCGTCAATCAGCATACTGTCCCAGTAAAGAAATCAACGGCACGTAAGTCAAGCGGTCGCTCCCATACATATTTTACAAAGCAGTGGGTACACGCACAGTTTTTGGAAGATGACCGTAGGAGCCTCCAAGAGAGCAGACTATACATGGCAAATCTATTTGTAACGATGCATAAATGGTGGGCTGACAGAGACAGTCGTTGGAATGTTATTGTTAAGAAGAACGGAGAGCGAGTTACGTTTGGTGTGGATAACGACAAGACGCCCTACTATTTCAAAGACAGGGACAAAACAATCAGGACTCCAACTGGTCAGGCTAAAAAGATTGTTCACTATGTCAAAGAGCATGAGAGACAATATGCGGACAAAACAACCACCATCAAAGAGCACATTCGTGGACTGCAAGAGTTTGAGTGGACTGGGTATCAGTGTAAGGTGGTTTCACCAAAACTTGAATCACAAACATCAGCCACATTCACGTTTGCATCTGATGACGAAGAGAAGATTGAGAACATTGTTTATCTAAGCAAGGTCGGTAAGTTGCTGGCTGATGCAGAGGAAAAAAGTAACAAGGAGAAAAAATATGCTTGAAACAATTGCATGGGCAGTCTTGTTGATGTGCCTTGGCGGGGTAGTAGTGGTAATAGTCGCTGTATCCATTTTTATGCTGGGAAGTGACGATGAAAAAAGATGAAATGATCACTCTCTTACGCAGTGTTGGGTGTGATGAGAATACCGTTACCGCCATGATTAATGCGTATGAGATGGGGTTTGAACATGGGTCACGTGCCTATGTTTTTTTAACAGATGCCGTAGAGCAGGCCGCAGATGTGTGTAAACGCATAGATGATGGCGAAGACCCGCCTACTGGCGACTTCTGGAAAGCCATGAAAAAACTAAAGGAGATGGAATGACAGACCCCCATGACGACGTAACGCTGCCGCTGTTGGAATCTGCGTGTAAACAGGCTTTCTGTGAGTTTGCTGGGCAGCGGTCTTTTGAGAACGACGGGGGATGGTCATACGAAGTATGGCGAACAGGATGGAACTCAGCACTCAAGACCGCTATTAAAACTCTCCAAGATGTACAGGAATAAGAAACTCTTAGAGATAGTCAGAGAGTCACCCTGTCAGATATGCAGTAAACAAGATGGCACTATAGTAGCCGCCCACTCTAATCAACTTAAAGACGGTAAGGGACGAGGCATCAAAGCCCCTGACTACCGCATAGCCGCCCTTTGTTATACCTGCCACGCCGAGATTGACCAAGGCAACAAGATGTCTAAACAAGAGCGTTTAAACGCATGGGACGAAGCGCACCGAAGGACAATAGGCTGGCTGTTTGAAACAGACCGCCTATCAGTCCAGTGACTTCTTAATCAACTTAACGTTGGCAGTCAGGTTGTTCTGAGCCTGATTGAGAGATAACAGGGTATCCCGCTTCTCATCAGAACTCATACCGGAGTTTCTTACGACACCAATTACGTCGTTTAACTCCTTCATGTCCTTGTCTAGAGCCTTAACGAAG
>Ga0181356_1001135_pt1 | contig 11674 bp, 10 predicted proteins | sample Fa13VDMM110SN_FD_130104 | JGI IMG/M metagenome (GOLD analysis project Ga0181356, IMG submission 130104) | Freshwater viral communities from Lake Michigan, USA - Fa13.VD.MM110.S.N | ecosystem: Environmental > Aquatic > Freshwater > Lake | place: USA: Michigan | collected 2013-09-24 | reverse complement strand
TTCATAAAATCAAATATAGTCAGATATATGAAAAAAGAACAACTGGTGATCCATAAAGATAAAATTATGGATTTTTTCTATATGAAAGATCTGATATCTTTAGTTGATTTTTATATTCAAAATGATAATATTAGTAAAGAAGTGAATTGTTCTTACGAGAATAAATTTACATTATTCGATATTGCAAATATAATCAATAATCTTTCTGACTATAAAGTACCAATAGTCATAAATGAAAAGGGGTTAGATTTTTATTGTGAAGATTCTGACCTTCCAATAAAGACAATTGGCCTTGAACAGGGAATACTAGAAACTTACAACGAACTAAAAAAATTGGTATAAATACAGCATGAAACCTACAATTACACTATGCATGATCGTGAAGAATGAAACCCATGTCATTCTTCGTTGCCTTGAATCAATCTACAAGTACATAGACCGTTACGACATCACTGATACTGGTTCAACCGATGGAACCCAGGACATGATTCGTGACTTCTTCGCCAAGAAGGGTATTCCCGGCGAGATCTACCAGTCAGACTGGAAGGGCTTCGGTGATCACGCAGGAAAGATTGGATCCCGTACAGAGGCATTCCAGAACGCCAAGGGTAAGGCAGACTTCGCTTGGGTAATCGACGCAGACGATAGCGTTGAGGGAGATTTTAGATTCCCGGAAAACCCAACTGGTGATGCTTATACTCTTCAATTCAAGAGAGGCGAATTCACTTGGTGGAGAACTCAGATCTTTAAGAACAACAGAGATTGGAAATACGTCGGTGTTCTTCACGAATACCCAGACTCAGATCCAAAGCCCTACAAGATTGAAAAGCTTCATGGTAATTATGCTATTGAAGCTCGTACCGAAGGTGCGCGTAACGTAGGCATTGATCCCAAGGAAAAGTATTCTAGGGACGCAGAAGCCCTAGAAAAGGCTTTACAAGAAGATCCCACCAATGTTCGGTATCAGTTCTATCTGGCACAGAGCTACTTTGATTCCCAGCAATGGGAAAAGGCAATGCATGCATATGCCAAGAGAGCTGAAATGGGTGGGTGGGAAGAAGAAATTTTCTTCTCAATTTATCGCGTGGCAATTTGTAAGGTTTTCTTACAACACCCCTGGCCAGAGATCTATGACCTATTCATGAAGTCATACGAAGCTCGTCCAACCAGAGCAGAACCTCTTTATCAGCTTGCTAGACTACACAGAATGCACAATCGGCCAAGAGCAGCCTATCAATATGCTCGTATGGCTTTGGAAATTCCAAGACCAAATGAAGATACGCTCTTTGTTGAGGAGATCCCATACTCATGGGGTAATTTGGACGAACTAGGAGCAGTTGCTCACAGCGTCGGTAAGTTCCATATAGGTATGCAGGCTTGCCACAAGCTTCTATGCGAAAATAAGTTCCCACCGGAACACAGAGAAAGAATCCAAAACAACTTCGAATCTTATAAGAAGATTGTGGCCCAAATTCAGCAGGAACGAGGAGTTCAGGAGATGGTTGAGAAGCAAAAGCAAAAGGAGCTTAAGAAGATAAATAAGAAGAAGCAAAAGGTATAACAATGACTCCACAAATCGATCTTTCCGCAATAAAGGGTAATAATTTCAATTTTCTTTTGAGTTATTATGATGAAAATGATGCTGCTATTTCAGCAACATTCGAAAAAATCGAATTTAAAGTCTTCAAAACCGTTCCTCCTCTAGACAATCTTGTGCTCTATGCTGGTCTTACTGGTGTTACATATTATCTGATTACTGGTGTTTCTGGAATATCACATGATACTTCCAAGAGGTTTATAAAACCAAATAAGGACGAGAACAATGCAGCAGCTACTGGTTCTATATTCTTTGACTTCCAATCTGATGTCATGGATAGATTACCAGCAGGAAGGCATTTCTATAGCATAGAAGTAATAAAGGGTACAACTTTCTCTGATACTCTTTGCAGAGGAAGATTTGACCTGACAAACGAAGACGGCGGATTGATATAAACTAAAATGTTTCTCTCTGCCAAAGATTACGCCCAAAGAGGAATATCCTTTGACTTTGGCGAAGGTGATGGACCACAGCATACTCTTGTTCTTGGTGATTTTGTGTGTGAATGCGTTCACGCAAATTCGCCTACAAGATATCAAGATCATGTAGATTCCACCTGGGATTATTATACTTACAATACCAATCAAGTAACTAGTGGAATAACCCATCCTTCTGTAGCTCCTAATGGTCAAACAAATCAAACCTATGCGGTAAGTGTAAATGGAATAAATCAAGATTGCTGGGTTAATAGTTTATTCGAAAATGTACCAAAGCCAAAATTTCCACAATCTGTATCTGATAGATCGTTTGGTGCATCGTATTTTACAGAAACTTTCTATCCAAGCGTTGATTGTGATGGAAATTATAACGAGACTTGTTATACAGATCCTGATATAGAAGAACAGCTACGAATAGAAATTTTTTCTATCTGTGATGGCGGTATCGATAAGGCAAGAAAAAAGATAGGGTTATATGGCCCATCTCAATCCACAGTTACTTTTATTTCACCTACGCATGCTACATTTTGTGCTCACTGTTTAGGTGATGGAGCACAAACAACACAAACTGTACGAGTTTACGACCCAACCACTCAAACATTTCAAAATATTTTGGTGGATTTGTATTCTATAAATTATAACCAATACACTCAACGCTTAAGAAGCGAAAGAGATATTAGGGTAGGTAAGATACAAACTGCTGGTGTTACATTTCCGACTTATTATCAGCATTACTTCAATCCATTTTCTTTTCAAGAATATATTCAATATTCGGGAAAAAGTCTTGATCAAGAACTAGCCGCATTTATGGTGAATGCGAATGGAATATTTGTTCTTTGGTATTTTCCTTTTAGTAATTTTAATTCTTTAAGTCAATTAAATGTTGGATCTCTATACGCTACTCCCGTCATATCTGGTCAAAATAGCATTTACATAAAGAATGTAAGACAGCCTAGATTTGTTGGAACTATCCTAGGAGATAGCGGAACAAATTTTATGTATTTTTCCAAATCTGGAATAAGTGTATGGCCAGTAGGAGCAAGAGCTGGACAATATCTGCAAGAATGCTGGAAATTGTTTAATGGAAGATATGCAATTGATGACATCAATTCATTTTTGACTGGTGTGGGTGAACCAGCATTGACAGAATTCGTTGATTATGATAGCCTATATAAAATTGACGATTTCATTCCACAAACACCAGACGAAGATGCCAGCATGAAGATCAATACCAAGAAATTTAATAAAAAATTGACGGTTCAGACCAATAAATATGGTCCTAGCGGTTCAATTAAAAAGGTAAAAATTCAAAAAGAAGTAATAGTTGAGCGACACTACAGATAATGAACTTCTCTTTAGGAAACAAATTAGTTCTTAAGAGAACCATCGCAAATCTCAAAAGAGATACATTATTCGAATGCGTTGGTCCGCAGTGGTATTCGGCCAGCTATAAGATAGGTTCTGGCAAAGAATCTCTATTCCTAAAGGACTCTACTGGTGATATTCTGTGCATTAAGCACGAAGGTAATCTGAACGAATATTTTGATATAGTTCCAGAACCAAAACCTCAAATAAAGCCAGTACCAAAGCCTATACAAACAACTCAGATCATTGAGCAGATCGGACTTCCCGGTACTCCCGGAGCAGCAGGACCACCCGGTATTCAAGGCCCACAGGGACCAAGAGGCCGACAGGGTATCATGGGTGATGCTGGCGCAGATGGTCTTCCTGGTAACGATGGTAAGGATGGAGAAAAGGGAGATAAAGGCGATCAGGGTCCACCCGGTCCACAGGGTCCTATGGGTCCAAGAGGCTTACAGGGCGAACAAGGACCACAAGGCGAACAAGGCCCAGCTGGTGCTGATGGAAAGCAAGGACCCAAAGGACAAAGGGGAGAAAAGGGACCACAAGGCCCACAGGGAGAAATTGGTCCTGTAGGACCAGTTGGCCCAGAAGGTCCTATGGGACCCCAGGGACCCCAAGGCAAACAAGGCCCAGCAGGACCAGCCGGAAAAGATGGCAATATAGGGCCACAAGGAGAACAAGGTCCAGTTGGTCCTATGGGGCCACAAGGCCCACAAGGAGAACAGGGACCACAAGGCGAACACGGAGAGTCTGGCGTTGTTTCAGCTTCTTATCCTTTACGCTACGATGAAAAGAAAAAAGAGCTTTCTTTTGACATAAAGTTTGTCAATGATAAACTAGCTGCAATACCAGTTAATCCAATGACAATCGATCCGCTACACAATAGCGGTGGTAGCGGTTTAGGAGTAAAGAAAAATGGTAGTGTGGTACTTCGTACTGGTGTTGGTTTTATTGACTTCGGCAATAATCTTACTGTTACGCGATCCGGGTCAACTGTAAGAGTTGATGCTCTTGCTGGAGGGGGAGAAGGAAGTGTAGGTCCTACTGGTGCTACAGGAGCAACTGGTCCACAGGGAAATACTGGTGCTACTGGACCAACAGAAGATATCATTTCTGTTTTTATAGATTCCACTCCTGATGATATTAGCACTGGCAATAAGGGATATCGAATAATTCCTTATTCGTGTGAATCCCTTGAATGGTATGTCATTGCAGGCCAAACAGGTTCTATAGAATTTGATGTTAAAAGATCTACTTTCGCAAATTATCCAACAACATCATCAATAGTTGGTAATGATTATCCAAAATTGACTAATCAATTTAAAAATTCAAATACAGGAATTACAGCATGGTCTGGTTTTACAGCTGGAGATGTTGTAGATTTTGCCATAAATAGTAACACTGGAATAAAGAGTGTAGGATTGTATATTAAGATTAGGAGAACTATATGAGAGCAGCGGTAGAGCATTATTTTAATGGTTTAACAGCCGGATTTACAGGTGGACTTCCTGCCGTTGGTGTTACTTTGGGTTATGACTCGACCAAGACACTGTTAGCTTCACTTTTACAGCAAGCAACGGGAGCAAACCCCGAAGACAAGTACATCTCTCCCGATTCATCAGCAATGATTAATATACCTGAAGTTTTTACTTCGGGTTCTCAACAATATCCTCATGTGTATAAATGGTCAAACAATATCTATTGGATTTTTACTGTTACCAATGCTACTGCTGCTACAACAAGAACTATATCACTCATAGAATTTAACTCAAATGCCTTTTCTTTGTCATATAAAGGTTTTATCACTTTATCTGGATCGACTGTTTCTGGCAACAAAACTCCAAGAGCAATTAGATCAATGGTGTACACCCACAGTAGCGGAACTGTTTCTACAAGCGGTTCATCTACTACAATCACTGGAAGCAGCACACAATTCACCACAGACAGAATCGCTGTTGGTGCAAGAATTGGGTTTGGAACAACCGACCCCACAGCAGTCACAACATGGTATGAAATCAATGCAATCGCAAGCAATACATCATTGACTATAAGCGGGAATGTAAACCTATCCGAAGGAACCCAATATGTAATTGAGGAAGTTCGTATAGCACTTGCAGTTTCAAATGCAACTGCGATCAACGGAGGAGTTCATTTAATCAAAGGACTAAATTATTCTACATTTACTAGCGGAGGTACTACTATACCAGAGGCAACCACAGTAGATAATATTAGAGCATCTTATCTATTGAGAGATGGTGTTGGAACTTTGGGAACAGCGACTGCAACCGTAACCTACAGCACTACTAGTATTTTGTCTTTGAATAATCACGGATTTGCTGTTGGTGATGCTGTGGTTTTCACAACAACAGGAACTCTTCCAACTGGATTGTCTACTTCCACAGTTTATTATATCATATCAACCAACCTTGGTGCAAATCAATTTTCTGTCTCTACTGCACTTAACGCTAGTATTACTACTATATCTGGAGCAGGAACGGGAACGCACACAGTTCACTCTGCATCAAATCAAAGCATTGCATCGATTTCTATAGATGACGATGGAAAAAGTGCCACCAATCATGACCTTTATGTATTTAATCAATTGACTTCTGCCGTTGGCGTTATAACCAAACATAACTTGAGAGCAAGTCTTACCGTTGGTGCATTAACAGGTGGTCCTTCGAACGGAACAAGCGTAAACACATTTGTTCTAAAAACAGTGCCGCAGACATTAACAGGAAGTATAAATACCAATAATTCGGGTAGAATATTTACTGTTCAACATGGATCGGCTTCTGGAGTAAAGAGTTTTTACAATATTACTACCACAAGAGTTTATAGATTTCCTGTTCAAAATATAACTGCTGGTAGTACAACATGGGCAGCAGATAGCATGCTTGAAGTTCCTCCTGGTGGCTCTGTTAACTATTCAGCGTTATCCAATATGATACAAGTTGATTACTCGTCAACAATTGATCGTATTTTTATTACGAATGGAAGCGGTAGATTTGGCGTATATGTAGCAAAATACTCTACGGCAGGAGAACAATTTGAAAAGTACATTGGAACTAACTTAAATAGACTTAAATTGAGCACAAGTCCTAACGGATCTAGTGATGGTTTATTTCCTACCGCAGGACTTGGTGTTTGGACAGAAGACGGATGGATGTTTGCGATTCCAAACTCAACAACATCAGGACAAAACTGGTTGTATGTGTTCCCGTTTGGCTCAGATGCGTATTACGAATCCACAAGCAGACAGGCGGTAATTACGCCTAAACTTGCAACCACGAACGCAAGCAAACTTTATCATGTGTATGTTGACCACATGGAATACGCAGGCACATACGGACTCGGATTCCCTGTTGAATCGTACAAACTGTCGTATCGCACAAGCGGAATAGATGATAATAGTGGTGCATGGACGGAAGTTCCCGTTGGTGCGGACTTGGAAGCCGCTGCACCTGGTAACTACATTCAATTCAAGATCGCATTTGACATCTTGGGGGAAATTTGTGCTCCCACTCGCATTTATTCAATCTGCTGCACATACGAGGATTCAAACCAAGATTCGCACTATCAGCCATCTCTTAGCAAGTCTTCCACAGCAAGCAAAATATTTGCTTGGAAACAGGTTGCTGCCTGGGGATCAAACATTCCTAATCTTCGCATAAGATTGTATGACGCAAGTACTGGAAATGAACTTCTGAATGATACAGTAACTCTGTCTTCTTACGGAACGTGGCAATATTCTACCAATGGTACTAACTGGGTATCTTGGAGTGCTTCAGCTGATACTGTTGGAAACTATATTAGATACACCGCAACTAACTTTGGTTATAGTGGGGTAACGGTTAGAGCATTATTAACACAGGCATAATATGGACGATATTGTATTTTATAGCGCATACTTTTTTCTTGATATGCCAGTTCAAGATCCTGGATCTATATCTGCTTTTGATGCGGATAGATCATGGTTTGAGCTTAGACTAACTATTCCAGAAAGAGTAAGTATTTCTTGAAATGCCAATAGTTTTTCCAACAAATTCTTCGATAGGTGATGTTTATGACTATGGCGGTATCCATTACATTTACAATGGTGATGGGTGGGTCAATAAGAGCATTTATGGTATTTCTGCTGGTTCAAATATTAGTTTTGCAAATTATAATGGGACTGGGCCTCTAGTAATTTCAGCTTCTAGTACTGGTGGAGGAATTACCAGTGCTGTTACATCTATTAACGGAGCTACTGGAGCAATTACAAATGTTGCCTTTACAAATACAGCCCAGACATTTACTGGATTACAAACATTTAGTTCGGGTATAAGTGGATCTGGAGCAACTTTTGGTGGAAGTATAGTTCTTCAGAATGGAGAATTTTTAACAAATTCTACTAATGGAAGAGTTGATATAATGCCAGCCCCATCTGGCTCCACTCATTTTGGTATTTACTTTGACAATACTAGCTGGGGATTTGGAACAATTCTTGGGACAATTCGTTCTTCTGATGGTGCAATAAACACTGGTGGAAATTTTAGATTTGATGTTCCTCTAACAATTGTTGATGATACAAGATTTCAATTTGGTAATGATGGCCATTATGGTGTCTATAGAAGCACTACTGGAAATGATACTGGTCAATTATACGCTCTTTCTAATAATGCAAGTAATAGCGGAGCAATTGCTTTAGTAAATTATTTTGCCGTTGGAAACGCAAATAGAAGCCCAGGAACAACTCATGTTCATCCTAATTTTTATATTTACGCCAATGGTACTACAAGCGCAAATGATTTCATGCGCTTAGAGCATGATAGCACTCGCGGAATAATAGAAACTGGTGGAACCAGCGGACTGACATTAAAATCTGGTTCAGGTGCAGTTGCAATACACAATAAATTGATTCTCGGAATAACTGGTATTAATGGAACTTCTACCCCCGGATGCTTAGAGTTTGATGGAAATGTTCTTTATGCAGGGACTAGTGGTGGTAGAGGAGTAGTTGAAGCTACACATATCTCTTACGCGACATCCTCAGTGTCTTTGACTGGTGTTACCACATATCAAAATATATTTTCTGCTCCTGCCGATGTAATTACTTTAGCAGCTAATACATCTTATATCGTTGAGGGAAACATAGTAGTACAAAGCGGAACCACTACGCACACAACAGCACTAAGATTAAATGAAGGTGTAGCAGGTGTCGCCCCTATATTTAGGTTACATATATTATCTACAGCAGCAGCCGCAGGATCAGTAACCAGAGCACAAGATACCGTTTATTTTGAAACTAATGGTGGTGTTATAAATACTACCTCTACATCGGCAAGAGTTTTCATTCTTTTAAGAGGTTCTATAGAGACTGGTGATTCTGTAACTATTACTCCTCAAGTAGCCTTTAGTGCAAACCCAGGAGGTACGAATCAAATTCAAGATGGATCATGGATTAAATTCACTCCAGTTGGAACAAGCACCATGACATTTGTTGGTCCGTGGTCGTAATAGGGAAATAATATGGCATTACAAAAAACAATAGTAAACGATCAAGGAATAAATGTAACTTATTGGCATATAAATGTCCTACAAATAAGACACAAGGAAAAGCATGTTACCATAAATCTTGCTGGTTATATTGATCAGGCAAAAAGAGATGCCGGATATAACCCAGTAATAAACTATAAGTATCAAATTTGGCCGGATACTTACGATACTGTATTTGGTCCTACCATATTAGATTCAGAGGGAAATCCCCTTCATGTAGCTTATGATTGGTTAAAGACAAATACAGAATTTTCTGATTCTGTAGATGCTTGACATTCCTAGTTTTTAGTGTATTATTTGATGATGCAATCAATAGGAATTTATAAACTACACCCAACGGCACAAGATCCATCATTACAGACCGAAAACTCGGCCTGTGTTGATGTTTATGCGTATCTCAAGAATAAAACAATTGTAACCTACGATAGGTACAATAGCAAGAGTACGAGCACTACTGATGAAAACACAGTAGGTATTCGTATTGGCCCAAGGGAAAGAATTCTTATTCCTACAGGATTGATCTTTGACATTCCTGAACACTATTCTTTGAGAATGCACCCACGATCTGGTCTTTCAATCAAGAAGGGATTGATTCTAGCCAACTGCGAAGGAATCATTGATTCTGATTATGTTGAGGAGCTAATGATTCCAGTAGTGAATACCAGTGATATTTCTTACGAAATTTCTCATGGAGAAAGAATCGCGCAGATGGAACTCGTAAGAAAGGAACACTTTCTTTACCTTCATTTAACAGAAAGACCACAACAGAAAACAGATAGAAGCGGTGGCTTCGGGAGTACAGGAGTATGAACAGAGAAGAATTATTTAAGCATCACGAAGAGCTTTCAAAAATTGCTCTTGACATCATGAAAAAGAAGAATCATGACTATGCTGGCAACAGCGGAGAACAACCATTTGCAAATTTTGAAAGATGTGAAGCAATGGGTATTTGCAGCACAGAACAGGGATTCCTTGTCCGTATCACTGATAAAGTATCTCGTCTGAGCACCTTTGCAAGTGCTGGTAAGCTTGTAGTCGATAACGAAGGTTATCAGGACGCAATCCTAGACATCATGAACTATTGCGTTCTATTCTCGGCTTTTGTAAAGTCCAAGGATAAGACTTGATTTACGAAGATTTGTGGCTATAATCCAAGCATGTCATTCTATACATGCGTTGAGAGCTACGGATCTAAGATCCTCTACAGAGGGGTGGAAAACGGAGTTCGGGTTCAAAGGGCAATCCCCTTTAACCCGACTTTGTTTATTCCTACCAAGAACAAGACTGAGTGGAGAACACTCAATGGAGTTCGTCTGGAACCGATCCAGCCCGGTAGCATGTACGAATGCCGTGAGTTCATCGACAAGTACAAGGATGTCGTTGGCTTTGAGATCTATGGCCAGACAGACTTTGTTTACCAATACATCGCCACAGAATTTCCTCAAGATCTTTCATACGATATTCGCAACATCGTAATTGCGTATATCGATATTGAAACTACTTGCGAAGATGGATTTCCGCAGATCAGCAACCCTTCTGAGCAAGTGATTGCGATTACAGTCCGTATCAATGACCGATCCTATGTGTTCGGTCTGGGCGAATTCAATATTGATGATCCGAATGTTCGTTGCCAGAAGTATGACAACGAAAAGCAACTGCTGGAAGAGTTTCTGTTCTTCTGGGAATCCCATGCTCCAGACATTATTACTGGCTGGAATGTTCGCTTCTTCGATATTCCATATCTCTACAATCGAATTGTACGAGTCCTGGGATCAGATGAAGTCCTGAAGCTTTCTCCATTCGAACGAATCTACGAGAAGACGATTCAGACTAGCCGTGGTCCCCAGAAGTGCTACGAGATGGTTGGAGTATCTACTCTGGACTACTACGAGTTGTACCAGAAGTTCACCTACAGCAAGCAAGAATCATATCGACTTGATTACATTGCTTCAGTAGAGCTAGGTGAACGCAAGTTGTCTTATGATGAGTACGACAACCTGAAGGAGTTCTATAAGAACGACTTCAACAAGTTCGTGCAGTATAACTTCCATGATGTCGAGCTAGTCTATAAGCTTGAGCGCAAGATGAAGCTGATTGAACTTGTTCTTGCCGTGGCATACTCTGCCAAGGTAAACTACGACGATGTATTCAGCCAGGTTCGTACTTGGGACACGATCATTTACAATGAACTTCTCAAGGACAAGATCGTAATTCCTCCAAAGAAGACAGCGATCAAGGAACAGCAATACGAAGGTGCGTATGTCAAGGAACCGATTCTCGGCATGAACGACTGGATCGTTTCGTTTGACTTGAACAGCCTCTATCCGCACCTTATCATGCAATACAATCTCTCTCCAGAGACTATTTGCAGTGATTCATATTTCTTCCGTGGTGGTCTGACTCCTATTCATGTTCTCAATAACACACCAGAGGCACAGACATACACCAACGAAGCCAAGAAGAAGGGTATTTGCGTTGCTGCTAATGGCGTTGGTCTGCGTAAGGACATTCAGGGATTCCTTCCTCGGCTCATGGAAAAGATGTATGCCGAACGCAGTCAGTACAAGAAGAAGATGATTGAGTGCCAGAAGAAACTGGAAAGTAAGAACATCACCGAAGAAGAGAGAACTGAGTTGGAGTTCCTGGTTGCCAAGTACAACAACTTTCAGATGGCCCGTAAGATTCAGCTAAACTCGGCTTACGGTGCAATTGGAAACGAATACTTCCGCTACTACGA
>Ga0181356_1001134_pt1 | contig 11675 bp, 14 predicted proteins | sample Fa13VDMM110SN_FD_130104 | JGI IMG/M metagenome (GOLD analysis project Ga0181356, IMG submission 130104) | Freshwater viral communities from Lake Michigan, USA - Fa13.VD.MM110.S.N | ecosystem: Environmental > Aquatic > Freshwater > Lake | place: USA: Michigan | collected 2013-09-24 | reverse complement strand
TTGATAATATCTAATTTTATTTCCAGTATGATCTTGATATGATCGTATAGCCTCTAAAATATTTGCTGTACCAATAGCATCAACATCTCCAGTATAAACTGGCATGTCAAAAGATAATCTTACATGGCTCTGGGCTGCAAGATTATAAATTTCTGTTGGATTATGCTTAGATAAAATATTATATATACTTGTAAAATCGTTCATATCTCCATAATGAAGAAACAAAGTTTTATTATATACTTCTGGATTTTGAATATGATGTTCCAATCTTCCAGTATTGAAAGAAGAACTTCTACGAATTAACCCATGTACCTCATATCCTTTAGATATAAGAAGGTCAGTAAGATAACTTCCATCTTGACCGGAAATTCCAGTAATAAGTGCTATTTTTTTCATACGTCTAATCCTTGTTTTTTTGACTTACGAGTTCTTTTACCTTTCTTTGGTGTAAGCATATCGTCAAATCTTTGCATATCAAGATCAGTAAGGCCAAAGAAGTCTCTGCGACCTATATCAATGCCGGCATAGGTTTCATTAAACCAGTTATGAAAGTCTTTGTCATTTTGCTGTTCTGCATACTTGTATTGAGTGTACTTTTCCCGTTTTTCTTTATTAATTATACGTACAAAAGAAAACCAGCAGATTTGGGTTAGATAACCGAAAGGGCTGCTGGACTTTGCTGGATCAAAGTTATCGATATATGTTATGCAGTTTAATACTGCATCAGATACCATTTCTTCTCTGTATGGATAATTGGCAAAATTTGGACGATAAGAAAGGCGAGATGCAATCTTGAGAATGCACTCGCCAATAAAATCAGGAAGTTTTGGCTTTTTACGGCCAGCATTCTCTGAATCATCTTTTTTCTTTTTATATTCTATTAATGCATCTAAAAGATCCTGGTTACTTACGTAATCAGCATCTGATGCAGCTTTCTTTTTTCTTTTCTTTTTCACTTTATTATTATAATAGCAATATATCAATTGTCAACTAATAAAACATAGATTATTAAACTCCATGCCAGTCTTCAAAAACAAAAATATCACCATGCCAGTTTAAATAGTTTTTAGGATAAAAAATATTTTTTGCTTTTGAAAGAACACCTATCCACCAACTAAATGTTCCTCCAGAAAGAATTAAGTGATCAAATTGTCTTGCAAATAAAAGAGTTTGTCTTGGATCATCATTGTCATATAAAATTAATCCATATTTTTTACATAATTCTTTTACTATATCATGGTCTGGTGAATCAGATGATATGTAGCCTTGTTTAAATGAAATATTTTCTAAACAATAATTGTAATATTCAAAACCAGGATTTTTATTTTTTATGTCACCCAATCTAACATGAATAAAAACTTCGTCTTTACGTATTTTATAATCATAAGAAAAATGATCCTTTATTTCATTAATATTTTTTAATATAAATTCTTTACATTGAAATGAACCAGAAAAACGTAAGCCAAAATTATTATAATATTCAATTTTTATAGAATTTATTTTATTGATTATATCACTATAATTTAAATCCGATATTAAAACAATATTAGTATCTATTAATCTACCACTATTATTAAATTTTGGATTTAATTCTCCATATTTATCCCAGTAATTTACAACTTTTAAATTATAATGTTTGGATAAAATGCTTGCTCCAATATCTTGCAGAAGTGAATTTCCCATTCTACCGCTATGATGCACTATTATCACATCTTAATCCAATCTGTTAATTTTACTTTTGGCTCCCATTTCAAGTGTTTTTTAATTTTTGTTATATCTGCTAGAGTTATTCTACTTTCACCCAATCTTGCAGGAATATGAATTTTATTTCCACCAATCATATCAGCAATTTCATTGATTGAGTAATTTGTACCTGTACCTACATTATATGTCTGCCCATATTTGTATATGGTGTTTTCGGTACCATTTACTTGCCATTCATCAAATTCTACTGTTGCAGCCAGTATATTAGCTTTTACTACATCAGAAACATGTGTAAAGTCTCTACGTTGTTCACCATCTCCCACAATGGTTAAAGGTTCTTCTGCTGCTTTTTGTCTTTGAAATATACCTACAACTGGAGCATATTGTCCTTTTAAAGGCTGTCTTTCACCATAGACATTAAAGTATCTAAAAATTACAGTTTGCAAATCAAAAAGATTTGAATACATTTTACACAATTCTTCCCCTGCAGTCTTAGAAACTGAATATGGATTCAAACAATCATTGGGCATATCTTCTTTGAATGGAATATTATTTTTTAATCCATATGCCGATGATGTAGAAGAATATATAAATCTTTTTACATTATATTTTCTAGAAAGTTGTAAGATTGTAGCTGTTCCTACCATATTATTTTCTACAGCTTTTAATGGATCTATTATTGATGGTTGAATACGTGCTTCAGCAGCCAAATGAAATACTAAATCTGGTTTATGTCTTTTAAAGACATCTGAACACATTACATAATCACATATATTATATTTGTAATTGTTTGCTTTATCATTCCAATAAAATTGATCATGAGCATCTGAAGATTCATTATCTATTACAGTAACATTATGACCTTCTTTTAATAAAGCATCTACTAAATTAGATCCAATAAATCCTGCCCCACCTGTTACTAAACAATTTTTCATAATTTATTTTAAATATACCTCTTTAAATTTTTTAATTACTTTTTCTGGTGTGTAATCTCTATATGCATTCCAATCTTTTGCCTTTATATCTTTTTTTGTAATATTTAAAAGTATATTTTTTATATCTTTTTTATTATTATAAAATATTCCTTTATCGGCCAAAACATCAATATGATTTCTTTCTTTTGACCCATCCCATGTTATTACTGGTTTATTTTTTATTGAGAATTCACCACAAGCCATTCCAAATGATTCTCCTAGACCTCTAGCATGTAACATAACATCACATGAATTAATAAATTTTACTTTATAGTTTGGATCAGTTGAACTTGGCAAATATATAACTCTTTCATGTTCAATGAAAGGTTCTGTGCATTGGAATAAAAACCATATATCTTTTCTAATATCTATTACTTCTTTAATGGCTTCTTTTACAAAATTAATATCAAAAGTTTCAAATCCGCCATTTCTACCAAAAACAAAACCATCATTTGGTATATTTAATTCTTCTCTTAGATCTAAATGATCATCCGGTAATGTAACAATGTATGGAACAAATGGTATTTTATAATCAATTATTTTTGATAACCACTCGGAACCCATAGCAAAGATATCACCATGAATATCATTTGTATTACATATAGAAATAGCATTAATTAAATTTTTACTAGTTTTTGATATAACCCCATCTGGTTTTCCACCTTTTTCCATAAAAAAATATTCACAATTATTTTTATTGAGTATGTAATCAATTTCATTAACATTTGAATAAGAAAAAACTTTGTTATTAAAATTATTTTTAAATTTATCAATTACAGAATTGTTATTTGCATTATGATTTTGGTTATACAATATTATTGGGTCGAAACCAAGATATTCTCTTCCATAATATGCCCAATTATATAAAGCTAAAGTAGTTCCAAATAATGATAATGAATTGTCGTGAAATGCTATTTTCATATTATTTTTTTATTATTACCATAATTTTTCATAATTAAACATAATTCAGTTGACATTATAATTCTCTATATTTATTCATAAAAATGTGTAAACCAATCCCCGTGTGATAGATTAAAATTATTTGAATCTAGTAAATAGGCCATCATATACTGAGTTTGATCTTCGTCTAATGCACCTATTTCTAAAGCTTTATTTATACATACTTCCATCAAATCATACATTCTAATTATTGATTTTTTTGTTCCCAAAAAACAACTTCCTTGAATATGCACGTCACTATCAAAGTATGAATTAACATTAAATAATTTATCTAAAGTAGGTTGTTTTAAACTTCTCATAAAAACTTTATCCCCTTTAGTTACTTTTTCAGAAAAATTTTCATCAAATGTATATTTGACATATGATTTATTATGACCAAAACCAAAGTCAATCCAACCATTATATTCTGTATCAAAATAATTTATAGATTCTTTTACAAAAGAAATTTTATTAAAATTAATAATATTGTATTCTGGGTGTATATGTTCTGGTATGTACGGAATAGTTACTCGACTTTTATATAAGTCGGATTCCATTAAAGTTTTAGCTCTATTAAAAAATTTTTTATAAAAATCTAATTCTTCAAATGGCCTAGTAATGATTTTTACACAATCTCTATTTTTAACAATATCTTCAATAGTTTTTTTATTTTTCTCTTGACAATATATTACTAAATTTGATGTAATCTTTGATACATTTTTAAAATAATCAAAATAAAGTTCTGGCGGTCTTTCATACTTAAACCAATTTGTTCTACCAACATCATAATAAGCTGTACTAAAAGTAGTATTATACATTATTTTTATTGACTTTTGAACCAATGTTTTCTACAAAATACTATAGAATCATCCATATAAAAATCAATAAAATCTTTTGTTTTATATAAATTTTTAGTATTTTGTTTTAAAGATTCTGTAAATAATCTTTCGTCATCTATACAAATAATAAGATCATCCAGATTATAAAATTTATTTAATAGAATTTCACTTTCTTCTAAAATAGGATAAAATCCATCAAAGTGTGCATCCAAATATACAAATGTAGGATTTTTAATATTTTCTATTAAACCTGGTAACGCATTAACACTAGAATCTTGTATAATTTTAATATTATTATTATTTTTAAATTTATTTGTACAAAATTCTACTCTAGCATTATCAATTTCTATTGAAAAAATGTCATCAAAGTGTTTTTTATTGACTGCCCAATCTACTCCTTCTCCTTCAAAAGTTCCTGTTTCTAAAAATACTTTACATTTTTCTATGTTAAAATAATCATATAAATTTCTATGATTAATTCCTGGAGCATAATTCTTATTTATTCCAAAATTATATGTATATTCCATTATTATCCTTTTTAAAAAATATTATATACTTTAGCATCAAATTCAAAAAATTTACAATTAAATATAGGTGCTTTCAACATGTTATTATATTTATCGTGATTATTTAATATAGTATTTGCATACTCTGCACATTCTTCAAAAGATTTAAAATCATTTGCATTTATAAATCCTTCAGGATTAAAATCATATTTTACATCAGAATGCCCACAGTATATTGGCAAATTTCCTGCTGTTCTTGCATGCAATAATTTTTCAGTTACATAACCAGATTGTATTCCATTTTCAAAACATATACTAGTTTTGTATTGTGATATCTTTTGATACTTGTCTTCTTCTCCATCAGTATGTTTCCCAAAAGGTTTTCCATAACATTCTACTTGCATATACTTTGATAAAGCATTTATCATTAAAAATCTTTCATGCTTTGGATTGCTAAAAACTGTACAACAATCTTTTTCTTTTGTAGTGTTAAACCACTTACCATTAAATTCTGAGGGAGGAATTAAATAACTGGGGTTTCCATATGTTTTTATTCCAAACCAATCTATGTACATGTACCAAAGTGGAATTCTTATATTTTTTCCACCATAATCATCAAAATCAAAAGTAAAACTATAATCACATTGATTAAAATCTGGTCTTATATTTTCTCCAGTAAAAAATATTTTTTTAGTTTTGGATCTATTTATTGATGAATGTTCATTTCCAAAACACGTGTATATTGCAATATCAGCATCGTCTTTATTGACAATATATAAAGGTTCTTTTTTTAATAATTTTTTAAAATAATGAACAAAAAAATTATTATTGTGATCGAAGTTTCCCCAAAAATCTACAAATGCTAATTTCATTTTTAACCCATTAACTCTTTTGTCCATCTGTTACCTGAAATAGCAGACGTATAATCTGTGCTTTGTAACGCCAATGGCGGCTGAAACCAATAATTATTAGCATTAATATTTTTCAATAATTGATTATAATAATGATCCGCTGGCTGGTTTATATTTTTTATCTCATTAATTGCTTTTAATGCAAATGATTTACTTAAACAAAATGCATGTGTGCACCGGGATCCCCTATTTGTCTTGTATACAAGTTTACCTGGCTGTATAGGCTCATGAAGATGAAAACAGCTACCAACCCATGCTACATCCCAATCTGCTGGCAATTCGTTTTTATAGGTATTAAATTTTTCTACAAAATTATCAACTAATACTACATCATCTTCCAGAACTAAAACAGAATCATATCCATTTAGATACATATCTTCTATAATCCATGCATGTTTCATTAATAATGATTTTTCTGCATCATTCATTGTATTTCCATTTGTTTTGTAAATGTCAACCAATGGATATTTGATATGTATTTGTTCTTTATTCCAATTGTCTTTATCAAAAGATTCTACAAAAAAATAATCAGTAATATTATTTTTTTCTAAATCGTTTATAAGATTTCTTTTTCTATCAATTAATTTACTATAATGGCAAATATATGTTTTGTTCACATTAATATTCATAAAGATTATTTTCTATTTAAAAGTAATTCTTGTTCATCTCTCCAATATAATTTATCTTGATATAACATATCTTTATTTGGATGAAGGAAATTGGCGTAATTTTTATAATCATAATCAATTACTTTTACACCAGTTTTATTTTTATTTGAGTTAATTTCAAAATCTGATTTAGAATAAATGTTATTATCGTTAAAGTATTCTCTTATAGAATCAGAGTATACAACTGGTCCAGTCAATTCTGTTACATCCATTATACTTCCACTCTGTATATTTGCAATACATTTATCTATACATATTTTTAGTAGTGGATGCTCCGGTGTAAATATCAAACACCATTGTACAAATTTATTATAGTTATTTTCTCTGCTTAATACGGCACATGGTTCATTTTGAATTAACTGATCAAGATTCCCAGTAATTGTGGAATCAACATCAATATAAATTCCCCCCGTCTTATAAAGAATAAGATAGCGCCAAAGATCTGCTTTGGCAGCACCTATTTTCAAAGAATCAAAACATTTTAAAATAGTTTCATCGTAATTTGTTTTAATAAAATTACGCATATCCACATCATCAAATAATTGATACTCATAGTCTTTATTGATTATCATCATATTATCAATACTTGACTGAATAGGAATAGGAAGTTCTTTTTTAAACCAAGTTTGATATATTATTTTTGGTATATTTTTAAACATAATTATTATTCCATACAATTTGTGTTTTTGTATTGCTGCACCAACCTGAATTAAAAAAGTTGTTTATTGGTAACGGAAATTTTTCTTGAGGGAGAATTTGAAGTTTTTTCCAATTATTTAAAATACCTTCGTGCCCCGAATACCATTGATCTTTAAAACTTACATCCTGTTCAAAATAATAATTGTAATGGTTAAAATAAATTGGCAATACTGCATGTGCTCCGTTTCCTCCAACCAATAAAGGAGGTTCATGTGATTTAAATTGCTGCCCTTTCCACTTCCACAATCTCCTGTATCCATCATTTATACACTCACCCCATTCTCCTTTAGCGACTATATTTGGACCAAGCCAAGAATGAGCTGGGAATGCGGCGGAATCTAAATTATTATCTAATAAAGTTTTTTCAGCTATTTCAATATTTTCCAATGACCATTGTTCATCACAATCAATTTGCCACAAAAAAGTATTATTGGTTTTTTCTTTAATAACTTCTATTGCAGCATTTACTTGCTCATCTTTAGATGACCACAGTCCTTCAGAAATAATAACTTCAACTTTTGGATTGTCTGACAATTCTTTTAAAAATTCAAAAGTACCATCTACACTACGACCATTATTGTGAAGATTCTCTGGCATTTTTTTGCACCAAGAAGTGCTACCACGGCTTTCTACCGCACCTTCAGCAATAACCCACATATCAAAATTGTCAATTATAAATTTATAATAATCATTATGTTTTAAATGATGAAGTCCATTTAAAATTATTGTAAATGCTACTCGTTTCATATATTTCCTTTACCGTTAATAAATGCTGGATTTATGTAAATATTAGCGTTTCCATTATTAAGAGATTTACAAAATGGAACCCACTCGCAGTATTCTTCTCCATCTTCGTCTCGGCTTGAATGTCGTGCACCTTTAATTGAAGGTATTTTTACCAACGCCATTCCACCAAATGCTGACTCTACTTTAATTGGAGAATGATCACGAGGAATAATTATTTGTCTTGATAAAGAAAAAATATTGTTAGCTGTGTTATAAGACATAAATGAAGGCTTATGTCTTAACTGTTTAATTAAATCAAAAGGCATCCATATGGGATGTCGTAGAGCCCAAAGATCATAATATTTGTTTTCTTGATTTGCACACATCATATCCCAATTATCATAATTTAAATTTGATAATATTGCAGATGGTTCTATTGGATCGGACGATCTATCATCTGCATCAAATAAACACAATAAATCATAATCTTTATATTTTGATTCAACTATGTCAAGATAAGTATTTCTTGCAATTGCAATTCTATCAGTTCGTGCCGGATATTGTGATTCCAATTTACCTAAAGAAACAATTTCAATATTTGAATTTAAACTTTGAAAATAGTGTAAACCTTCTAAAGTATTATCTGAAGAATCAGATTCAATAAAAATAATTTTATATTCTTTAAATAAAGAAGCTAAATTAAAAATATTAGCATACACACTATTTAAATATATTGAGCAATTTCTTACTGCACACGCAAATACTATTTTTTCTTCTCTCATAAATTAAATCAGTTCACTTATTTTCTCATATATGTAGTCGTCAGCGGTTACTTGTTTTAAACACCGCTCATAATTGTCTTTAATTGCATCTTGTTTAGAATAATAATATTCTGGAGTTATTTTAGACATATCAAATGAATCATCTAAAAATATAATTCCATCTGCATTAAAATAATCGCTTATATCTGGAGAGCCATAATAAACTGGTATGGTTCCAGTAGCAAAACAATCCATAATTTTTTCTGTATAATATGTGGAATATGATCCATTTTCCATTGCTATAGAAAAGTAATAATCATTTAAAACATCTTCTTTTTTATCAAAAGGATTAAAACTTCTTCCATAATAATCTATTGGGTATCTTTTTAATTGAAATTCTTTCATTTTATTATTTCTATAAATGTGTCCAGATGTTAAATTTTTTCCTGAACATACCATAGAAATTAATTTTGTTTTAGGATATATTTTTTTATCAAGTATCCAAGTATGATTTGAACCGGGAGGACAATATTCAAAAATATTATCAATATTTAAAAATGTTTTATCAGTAATAAATATTTTTTTATATATTTGTTTTAAAATGTCACAATTGTTTTTTACAAAATTATATTGTTCTTCTATTATTTCTTTAGATTCACATAGCCATAAAAATTTATTTTTACTTTTGCTATTACAACCACCTAATACATCATAATCCATGTATACTTCTATATCTGAAGATGATGAATTATCATGCACCCATTCAAAATTTGTTGGTTTAATATTCAAACAAGAAGAATATGTATGCCTAAATGGACTACCAAATGAAGATAATTGCATCATAGTGTATATGGATCTTTAATATGATTTCTTAATCCAATACAATTATTTGGCGATGTATTAGGAATTTCTTCAAAAATGTTTAGTTTTAATAAATCTTTTAATTCATCCAAAGTTAACATATCTTTAAAAATTTCATTATTAATTTTAATAAAATTTAATGTCATATAAATTTTTTCATTATTTGACATTACTTTGTTTATGTAATCTAGTTCTATTGATCTGTTGCATTCACTAAAAGCATAATTGCTGATTACTAAATCATATTTTTGATTAGTATAATTTTCTAAAAATGAAATAGCATTTATATTTTTATAGTCAAATTTACTTGAATATTTTTTTTGTAATTCTACTACTTCTGGTAGATCTACGATAGTCCACGATTTATATCCGTGTATAATATTACTTACAATAGCCTGACCACCATAACCACCACCAATTTCAAGAATTGAATAAGATGATAAGTCACCAAAACAATGTTGAAGTTCAGCAGCAACTTTTAAATATCTTAAAGTGGTTGAACCATAATTACCAAAATAATAATTAAAAATTTCAGGATTTCCAAAAGAATCATTTATTTTTATTTCATTTAATTTTTCTAATGCTTTTGGATAATATTTTTTTGTAATTTCATAATATTGTTCTCCGAGTATTGGGTGTACATGTTCTAATATTTCATTATAATATATATTTTGTTTAAAATTATTGAATACATTATCATCATTTGCTGCTTCTAAACAAAATTTATTATATAAATTATTTTCACTTAACGAACTTTGATTTTTCATATTATAATCCAATCTTTGCAATAAATGTCAGACCAATTTTTTGGCATATCAGGTGATTCACCAAACCACTGACTAGGAGCGATCACCTTTTTACTTTCTCCTAGCCATGCACCCCACCAACTAAAACTACTATTTGCTATAACATGATAATCACATAGTGACATGGCGCACATGTCAACATACTGATTATTTGATTCTGTAATAAAATATTTTCTTTCTAAGGAATTAAATAAATCTTTTGCTAATTCGGGTTCATCACTAAAAGCTATAATTAACAAATCTTCTGGTAAATTACCAAGAGCTTCTTTGTAATACTCTAAAGTGCAAATAGGATGTTTACCAACTAGATTTTTATAATCACCCAATCGAAGATGTACGGATATTACTGGTTCTTTTGTAATACTTCGAATATCAAGTGCTGTTCTTTTTATATCTTGTTTAAATTTAAATTCTTTTAATAAATGTTCTCTGTAATCTAAAAAATATTTTTCACTTTGAAAATATCCAAGTATATCTGTATTGTCGGATATACCAAAAATTCCTGCATTGTATCCCCAAATTTTTTCTTTTGCTTGATATATGATATGAGCATCGTCGCTGTTTTTTGCTGATAAATTATCAAAAGCATCTGATAAACACATATTAAAATATGGATTATTTGATTTTAAATTATATGGTATACCAAATTCATATTCTCTTGTCTTGGCAATTGAATATAAAAGTGCATACTGGAACATCTGGTTTCCCATTCTACCATATGCTCCTAAATTTTTAAAAGTTATCATTAAAATTATAACCTTTGTCTTGTATTGCTTTATCTGTAAAAAATTGCCACTTGTGTTCAGATTGTCTGTCATCCGATTGAATATAAAATGGCAATTTTGGAGTTAATACTAAAAAGTGTTCTTGAATTATTGAAGGTGATATATCCCACGGATAATGCAATTCGTGTACAAATCTTTCGGCTTCTGCTAATGCTGCTTGTTTATACCGTTCAGATATATAAACAACCGCATGTGCTGCCAACATTCTACCTATTCTTAAATATTTTTCATTGTATGCACAACTCAAATATTGTTGAGACCCGGTAGAAACACCCAGATAAAGTGCGTCAATATTATCTGGAACTTCTATAATATTCTCATATGCTGGTGTAATCTGAGCGTCATCTTCCAAAACCAGTGTCGGACCACTGCTAATACTTTTTTTAATGCATTCTATGTGAGAAAGCCCACAACCAGCCAAATATGGCTTCATGTGTGGATGATGACTTACACATAAATGATTTGAAGGATCAATAACTATTGCTGGAAATCTTTC
>Ga0181356_1001132_pt1 | contig 11685 bp, 16 predicted proteins | sample Fa13VDMM110SN_FD_130104 | JGI IMG/M metagenome (GOLD analysis project Ga0181356, IMG submission 130104) | Freshwater viral communities from Lake Michigan, USA - Fa13.VD.MM110.S.N | ecosystem: Environmental > Aquatic > Freshwater > Lake | place: USA: Michigan | collected 2013-09-24 | reverse complement strand
GCTGATACAACAAACAGGGTAGAGTGTACACCACTTTATATTACAAGAAACTATGAAATAGATAATCCTAAAGACAGTAGCCAGCTTGTAATTGATAAACTTACAAAACATTACCCTAGTAACTTTGTAAATCGTTTGTTTGTTTTTGGAGACAATAATCAAGGAATTTCACCAAATTCAAGAACTAACCTAGACCCTAGATATATTACTCAAAGATCAGACTTTCCTTTACTGTCTGTAACTAAACAAGGTCAAACATACTGGTGTATACAAAATACCAAGCTACCAGTCTATCCAATCCGTGAAAAGATGATTGCTCATAGTAGCTCAAACAACGAGCAAGATAATGCAGGAGTACAGCTAATCAATCAAACTGTATCGGTTCAAACCTTGTATCAGTATGGTATTAGCTACTATCAAGCTATAAGCTATAGCTCATATATTTCCTTTTCAGAGGGTACTATAAAAAAGTTGACTTTACCTGGAAATATAGTCAATCTAAACTGGACACAAACATATATTTTACCTAGTGGGGAACGCAAGTTATTCATAAATGAACAAGGTAAAAAAATTCTAAATAATTTAGAAAATATAAATTTAAATATAATTAAAAATTAATATGGGTGTAATGCTTGAACCAACCAATTATTTAGCGGACACAAGACCAGACGACATAAAATTTTTGGACAAAGTAGCTAAAAAAATAAAGAGTAAAGAGGAAAATACTAATTCTAGTGTGCCAATAGCATTATCTTTTTCTAAAAATATTGCAATACAAAGAGCGGGGCTTGGATCTAATTATGGTAACTTTGAGTACCCTTCTCCTGTGGAAAGTGATTTGTTTTTTGGTTTAAGTGGAAAAGATTTACTGCGTATGTCTGAATTGCCTGAGCTTAATTTAAGTTTAGTTTTTAATATTCTTATACTTACTATTAGCGGTTTGCAAAGTCATCCAACTTATACAACTCCAATATATTTTAATTTATTTATTGCTAATAGTATTGAGCCAAATCCTAGCGGTTCTGTGTATAAAAAAATAATATCTCTGCCACTTGGAAATATGACTTGGAATGATGCTACAGGTTTTACTTGGACTGATCCGAGCCAGACACTTAATTTGAAAAATTATATTTTAGGTCGTAATTATATTTCTAGTGCTGGAGTTTATGATTTTACTAGTAATAATACTCAAATTACACGTAGCCAATATCTAGAACTAGTAAATAGTAAAAGTACAGGTTGTGTTGCAACTATAGTTTATGACCCAACTTTACTTACTAATTCAGAACAAAATCATTTCAACCATCTATTTCATAATGCTAGTAGTACTTCATCATCCGTAACTACTTTTACAATTTTAACTTCTGTTATTTTTACTTATATCGGCTCTTTAGCTTCATTTACACCAACTATTGTTAATTAAATATTTATGTCTATACAACCATTTCAACAAATTCTTTTGAACACTTTAAACATCAATTTTGAAATCGAATTAAAAGAATTACAACCTTTCTTTAGAAATATTGAAGTACAAAATAATCAAATAGTAATTACCTTTTCCGATTATCACAATGTCTATGATCAGGAATTGGGAATAGTAAAAGAAATACCACTTGATAATAATATGGTAGCAAAAATAAGCAGTATTCCAAACTTTGTAACTGCTAAATCATCTACACAAGAATACACCTTTAAAGCATATTTTACACATGAATATATCGAGCTTATAAAAAGTCTATCTGAAAAAGTAGACCGCTTTACTGGTGAAATACAATACACCTACTCAGAAGCAGAATTAAATCAAAAAAGTATTTATATAGCAACAACTAAACAAGAAATAAGAGACTTGGAAGAGCTTATAATTGCGAGAAAAGAACTACTGGAAAAAGCTGAAAATGAACTAAAACTAATGAAACAAGAAAATATCCTTGTAGATGATTTGAAATTTGAAGCTAAGAAGAAAGGGATACTATAGTTTGACATATTTGCATATCTTAGTTAAATTGTATCACATCAGTTAAACTAACATATATGTTTCAAAATTTAGTTACACGCATAAAATCAAATGTAGCAGTAACAGCTATAGTAGCAAGCGGACTTACTGGAGTAGCTGGAGTAAGTGCCTACACACTCACAAGACCTATTAAGGCAACTACTGACAATACAGTTAATCAAGAGCAGGTAGCTAAAGATAAACAAGACCAAGCTAAAAAAGATGATTCCCAAGATAAGAAGATTGACGCAACACAAAGTCAAATTGCACAAAATTCCAGTCAAATTGCACAGTTACAGACACAAACTAGCAGTATTTCAAGTTCTGTAAGTACAGTTGTTGAAAAAGTCATTGTGATTGAAAAACAGGTAGCAAGTAGTAGCAGTGTTGCAAGTTCTACACCTAGTACAGTAATACCTTCACCAGTAATACCTACACCAGTTACACCCCCAGCAAGTAGTTCAAGTAGCTCAAGTAGTTCAGTTGCTCCAGTGGATGAACTTAGAACAGAAGAAATTAAAAAGCTGTTAGCAGAAAAAAAATATCTAGCCGATCGATATTATAAGAATAATATAATATATTTTCGACCAGGTGTTAACAAAATTGAATTTAGATCTTATAAACCTGATGCTGACTCTACAGTTTATTCTTGGTGGATGTGTAATAAACTCGGACCTATGAACCCATGTATGGGAGATTCTATTAAAACCCCACAAGAAGTCATTGACTACTTAAACACTCTTTAACCTAAACTTTCCAAGAATATACGCCTTTGCTCTTTTGCAAGGGTGTTTTCTTTTTCCAAATCTAGAATAGGTAAATAGTACTCTTGGCTGCCATGATGTAAACCTAGCCCGTCCACTACATTTATATTTTCCACACCGTTTGTCTTTGCCCACTCTTCTTTAGTTTTTATTAGATATAAATTACTAGCAGTAACACCTTTAGGGTTTAGGGTAGGTAACACTGAACTTGGTACAATAGCTTTAAAATACTCTGTCTTAGTTTCTGCTGATTTAGCTACTAATGATCTAAACAAAGCTCTAGGGTGGCTAACTACAGATAATTTAAATACATTTTTATTTAGTGATAAATCTTTTAATTGGTCTGTAGCAAGTGATCTCTTGCCTTGTGAAATATTATCAAATACCTTTTCTTTAACTTTTCTAATCTCATTGAAAAAGTAAGCCTCTACATTTGATAGATAACCATACTCAAAAGTTTTTCTTTGCTTGGAAATATCTGTATCTGATAAACCTACAAGTCCTAAAATACCTATTGCAAGTATAGCCTCTTTAATAGCTTCATCATTTAGCTTTTCTTGGATAGTTCCTAAAAATAGGTCTACCGACTCTTTTTGCTTTTTATCCAAATACTCAAAGCTTTGTGTCTTTGCCTCAAGCTCACTTAAGGCATTGTTGTTATAAAGTGCCTCAAGCTCACTTTTTATTTCATTCTCTATTTTTATCAAAAGTGGTAAAAGTGTTTTAGCATATTCAGCTTGTAAAAAAGTTTCCAAACTTTCAATTACTCCTATAAATTTGTCTTCAACTTCGCTGTTTGGAATATCTGCCAACGCTCTAATAAAGAAATTTTCAGCTAATTTTAATTTTTCTAAAACCCAATCAGAAAAGTGTTCATAGTTTCTTGTTTTAGACTCTTTTTCAACAAAAGTGTTTAATCCTCCATAACTAGGGTCAAAACTCTCTAAAATGGTGTTTTTGTACTTAAAATCTGATGTGGCTAGTTCATCTACTCCAAAAAGTAAAACAGATGAATAAAGTCTAGCAAATTCTGTAAAATCTACCATTTTTTCATCTGAAATATTATAACCACGCTCTAAAATATCCCCAAGTATGTCTTGGTGCAGTTTTATTAAAACGTTTTTATTGATTCCGTGAGATTGGACTTTGGCTGGCATAGGTCATTTTTCAATTTCTTTAATGAACATCGTCAATTTTGCGATCAACTTTTTTTTATCTATAGTTTGGCTATTTTTGATTACATTTGCTAAATAACTTTTGCCACTACCCCTATCTATAAAAAATTTCAAGACTTGAAATTGTACATCGTTTAAAGTAATTGTTTCTATATTGTTTTGGTTCATATACTAATTACTCAACACCGCTTTAAAACTTTTGTCTAGTCTGTCTTTTGTTTGGACATGTCTTGCCTGAGTTTGTATGTTCTAGGTTTTAAAAATTTTATATTGTTTTTTTCAACAAATATTTGTCCACTAATTTGTTCCTTTTCTTTGTCTGTACAATCATCAGACTCTAAAACCGAGACAATTACAAATCCTTCATTCGTTTTTACAAATTTTATTTGCAAGTTTTTTATAGTTTTTGGTTTAATATTAAAAGAATTATCCCATGAGGTAAGTAACTTATCAGCTAATGCTCTTATATCTCTTTCTGAAGATACCTCATAACAATTAAAATATGTCGGGGTTAATAAATATTCGCCTATTCTGTCACGAACCCACTTACTAAAGTTGTTGTGTTGCTGTTTTAACCTTTCACTTAAAAGATTAAACGATTCAGCACTAACAAGTACTGTTTTTTTAACTTGGTCAAATGGTAGTTTTTGCATATTTATTATCTTATAGTATTATCAAATAGTTGTCAACTACTCAACACCGCTTTAAAACTTTTGTCTAGTCTGTCTTTTGTTTCCTGCCAAAAGTCTCTTTGCCTTTTATTTGGATCGTACGCCCAGTTTTTTAAGCTTATGTCTCTTTTACTTGGACATGTCTTGCCTGAGTTTGATTTTACAGATTCACCTTGCTCAACACCTTTCATTCTACTTACAAAAGAAATTGTACGGTTAGCATTGCTAATATCATTCGCAGTCCACTCACTTTTTGATTTTCTAAGTAAAATTAAGTTTCTTTGTATTGGTGATCTGTCAAGGCTAGCTTCTTTACTACACTCATTATTACTCCACGCCTCTAATTCACTTGCACTCATATTTACTATATCATGATATTTGCTATAAACTTCATCTAAATCATCTAAATTTCTGTTTACATTTTCACCATGACTAACCTGAGTAAAGGTATCTGCTAATTGTGGTTCTGCACTTGGCTTTATATCTATGACTTCTTTACCCATAGTTTTAATGTAAATTCCTTGCTCTTCAAGACTCTTTAGTTTATCTTCTGTAGGTAAAGCAATCAAACCTTGAACTGAAAATGTCTCATTAGCAGTTTTAAGGTTACCGAAGAATATTTGAAGTTCTTTATTTTTGATTTCTTTAATTCTAATTTCCTCTTGGCTGAACTGTCTAGGTATCCTGAAAATAAACCTAGAATTATCAAAATTAAGATCGATGAATTTTAAATCTCCTCTCTCAACATCTTGCTCTATTGTTTTAAAGGTTGCTTGGCAAGACTGATATAAATCATCTCTTGCTTGGTCTGCTGTATCATACTTTGAGTTTCTTTTATCTAGAATAGCTGGATCAACTCCATATGCATAAAATATCTCATTGTTTATTAGTGGTACAAACTCATTACTTCTCTGTTCGCTATTACTCATTTGAGTATTTTGCATGACTACTGGGAAAGGAGTAAAGACCATTCTTCCTGCGTTTTGTATACCATTTGCTTGCCTTAGCTCTTCTTTAAGTTTTCCTTTTGCCTCTTCAAGCCCATTCGCACTAAAACCCATTTTTTGCAGTTTTTGAGTGTCAAGACTCATAAAAAACGAACCTTTAAATCCACCGCTTGCATTAGCGTCTACAGCGGATAGAATATTATATTTTAAATTTAACCATTTAGAAGCTACAAGTCCTGGAGAAGCTGAAAAGTAAGGACTAGCATTTGGACTGCTATACTTATGATGTATCACGTCTTGAGCTTTAAATCTGTAAATCTCCCTACCACTAGAATTTAAAACACCATACTCTTTTATTTCCATGTTTTCGTTGTTTTCATCTCCGTATATCTGTACTCTCCTCATGCCATTCATAACAAAAGGCTCGGTTTTAATTTCCAGTTTACCGTTGACTTTGATACGATAAGTCAAGGCATCTCCTAAGCCTGTGCCATAATAGGCTGGCAAGTATCCAAACTTTATACGATCTCTTAGTTTTGTATCAATTAGTAACTGTTTGTATTCTCTAGCTGGTCTAGTAGACGATATACTGCCGTCTCTTTTGACCTCATAAACCTCAAAATCTGATAAAACGATTAAATCTTGAATTTTATTGTATATCCCATAACTAATAGGATCTGACATAAATACTTTCTCAATACTGCTCACATCAAGTCTTGTATCTGTTTGACCTCCAAAATTGATTTGATTGATAGAATAATTGCTATTATTAAGCCAAGAAATATTATTGCCATAATCCCCCCCCTGCTTAAAAAGGTCTGTCCAACTGCGTTTGTAATCTAAATTTAACATATTATGCGAACGTATAATTTTTATAAAATAATTCTAATTGATTGATATTTGTAGGGTGGTATTTGGTGTATACTGCATACCTGCAACTATCTAAAATGTGATCGTTTCCGTCTGACGGTTCGTTAGTATTTTTACCGTTTTTATCTATTTCCCAAGAGTAATCTTGTAACTCACTATCAAGCCCTTGAGTAGCTTTACCGTTCACTTTGTAGTTGCTTTCTTCTGTATAAAATACATCAAAACCTAATAGAAAATCTACACCTAATTTACGGCTACCGTTACCTTTTACTGCTGGTATTGCGTCCACTCCATAAAGCTGTAAATCTGCTACACTCTTTGGCTCTGAGCTATCACAAATAAATTCATAATCCTCATAGTTTGGTATTTGTTTTTTAATTTCGTTATAAATATTTATATTATTTAGCCCTACTTTATAGATAAAATTATGTATGTACAGTGTATTACCTTTCTTTTTTATGCCTGTTACTGCTGTAGGGTCGTTAGTATAGCCAAAGTCAATCCCAAATATTGGTTTTACATCTATAGCGTCCCAATCTGCTTTAGTAATTTTCTGCCAATCATTGAATATCCTACCACTCTTACCAGTTGCCACAAGCCCTAAGATTTCAGTAAGGTAAGTATAAGGGTCTTTTGTTTTAAACCTTTCATAACCAAAGAATATAATTCTCTGAGCATGTTTTTCGCCTTGTTCGTACAAGTTGTTTAGGTAAGCATGATTATCTTTATAGGTTGCAAATGTATAGTGTATAATATCACTCCAAGTAAGACCATCAAAATCTTCTATAGGTTTATTGGAAATAATAGGTTTATAAAAACCGTCATGCTCTGTAGGTTCAAGGTCAAAGAAACTGGTAGTAATCCAGTGATTAACTGGTGGTGTGTTAAATGCACAAACTACAGTCTGATTTACTTTATGACCATCAGCTGTCTTAAAAGGTCTCATAACCGTTGTCATAAGCTGGTCAAACATTTTAGCCTCCTGAGCTTCCTGCATTTCCTCAATGAAAATATGAGTATAATCTTTTAACGATTTGAGTTTTGCTCCACTATCTACATCAGCGTTTAATGAGTTTGCGGTTACTCTATGTCCGTTATATTCTATTGTTGTACGTGTCTGATCCCATGCTGTTACTTGTGGGTGGTCTTGATTTATGCCAATGCTTGCTAATGTGTCTGTAAGTGATAACCACAAGGAGTCTTTGAGTGCTGATTTAACGTTTCTAAGTAATAAGATACGTGTTTTGTAGGGTTTTATACCTAAAAATAAAAGTCTTAAAGAATCAGATATTACAAATGAACGTCCAGCACCACGCCCACCTCCTAAAAATATAATGGGGTGTGTTTCTTTTTGGAAAGCTTGATAAGCAGGTAAAAATACCTGATTTATCTCCATTCTTTGAGCTGTATTCATCTAAAACAAGCCGTCTCTCTAAGTTGGCATGTTTGGATATAGCTATATTTAGCTTATTTATTTCGTATTTGTCAACTGATTATCAGTTCACGGTTACTTTACTAAATCAGTGGTGATCCTGATTTCATTGTAAGTAAATTTTCCTGAGTCATCTCGTTTCTGCTCTCTAGCAATATATTTTTTTTCTACTAAAGAAGTTAGGACTTTGTCTGTACGGTCTCGACCATAGTCAAAAAGTCCGTTGTACTCATCTTGTTCTACTTTTAAAACATCAGTTTTGTTTGCAACTAAAGAAATTAGTTTTATGAGTGCTGCAAATTCATTTTCGTCCAAAGTTTTTGGAAATAAATCAAATAGTTTTTGGTTAATAGTCATGTACTGATTATCAGTGTACGGTTTATTTTTGTCAAAAAATACTTAAGGTAGCTTATGGTAGTAATAAGTGATATACTAAGCTCCAATCTGCAGGTGGTGCAATACTACAAGACCACCTGTAGGCTAGAGCCTAGTTTTATTCTACAATAATCGCTTTTTTTATCCCCCAAAAAAGATTTGATAAATTACAGTTAGTAGGGTCGCCGTCTCTAAATCCAATATGACTATGATTTTTTGTTTTTGGTAAAACTTGCCAAGCCTCCAGCATAAGTCTAGGTAAGCTATATGCTTTTTGTTTGTGGTTTGAGTAAAGCCTTACGACTCTACTAGGGTAATCTTTTTGGTTTCTTTGTATTTGAGTAGTTAGGTAACCACCTTTATAGTTTCTTTCACCTTCTCTAGGTTCTCTGTATACAGACCCATCAGAATAAAAACGATAACCTATAAAAGAATAGTGATGTACATAGTCCATACTAAAAATCAGTTCACCGCTTCTTGAACTTTCTTTGGTCTACCTTTTCGACCTTCCAACATCATGACTAGGTCTGTATGTCTGCGTTTAGCTTTTTTCCAGTCTTTATACTGTTTTACAGCCTCCTTATGGTCAATTTTCAGTTCACGGCTTTTAAAGTCAAAACCGTCAATTTCTTTAAGAAAATCATAAACTGGTCTTAGATTTGTTGTTTTGAATATTAAATATAAATTGAGCATTGATAGTTTAGACATAAATATTTTATTTACTTAGTAATGTATGTCTTTTATTTTTGTATTTGTCAAGATCAAAATCAATTCACAGCTCTATGTAGCTACAAAAAAGGCAATAAATAATGTACAAATGTACTAAAATTAAAACCTAAGTACAGTAGTACAAATGTATTTAAGTATAAGTGGTAATTATTTAAAAAAGCGTTGTTTGTTTTTATATTTGGTGCAGTTATTACCATATTTTGGAATACTATAATATTCTCAAATACAAAGTACATCTGTGGTGTAGGTGTATTTAGCTCTATAATCTCTTTATTTTTAGTACACTCAATTACAGTCTTACCACCACCCATCTTTAAATTATCCATCTTGCATATTTTAAAGGGTTTTAGAGGCTTTTGTACTGGTTTAGGTGTGTTTGTAGGTGTAGCTAAAACAAGGTTGTATTCCTGTCTGAGTACGATTTGGTTTGTACTGGAAACCAGTTCACGGCTTGGTGTAGTGGTTGCAAGTTCAGACACAAGTTTTTCAAGCTCTTGTCTGATCTGTGGAAAGTCTCTTTGTAGTGTAAATCCACCCCACCCGTTTTTATCTGTAAAAACATCATATTTTTTACAAATGTTTCTACCTTCATTTTCAAATATTTTGCCATAGAGTTTTATATTTTCATTTATAAACTCTTTTAAATTTCTATTTTCACCTGTTTTAGCTTCGATCTTAGCTTCATTTATTATTACAAGTTCTCTAATTAGGTAATTTTTAACTCTTTGATCACTATTTATAGTTTTTACTCCTAAATCCTCACAAAGTTTAAGTAAAACGACTGGTTTTAATTTTTTAAGTTCCAAATTTGCTATCTCTTGAATCTCTGTAAATTCGTACTCAAAAGGTTTTTCTTTTTCTTTAGGTGTGCTACTGGAAACCAGTCCACCGCTTAGGTCAAAGATTTCTTTTATTGTACCTGTAAACTTTTTATTTTCCATGTTTAGCTCGACATCAAAATCTTTGAATAAAAGGTTTGGTACTGTATGCTTTACTTTGTAACCTTCAATTGTTACAACTTCAGGTGTTGACAAGCTAAATCCATAACTAGAGTCAACATGACTTGTTTCTACTAAATGTTTGATAAAGCTGTAATTTACTACAGCTGTAAAGTTGTCAAATCTATTGCATGTTTTTATATTTTTGACTGTGATTATATCGTGTACAGTCTCTTTAGATCGACTGGATACTTGTTTTGCTACCCCTGAAAATGTACTAATTTCCAGTTCACCGTCTTTGACTACCAAAGATAAGTATAAATCTGATAAATCATATTTGCCAAAAGTACCTCCAGTTTTGTATTTTTTAATTTCCTGAAAAGCCTTTTTTAGGTCGGCTGTTTGTATTGCAAAGAAGAATGGTGTAGACATAGTTTTTAGCATTTAATTTGCTTTAGCTACCCCCTGAAAACCAGTTCACGGCTAGGAAGTAAAAAAGAAAACTAATTAAGATATATAATATAAAGGTCATCACACTTTTTGACTTTATAATTTTGTAATATACAAAATCTGATAGGGTGTTTAAAAAAATTCTCATGATACCAAATATTTATATCAAATGTATTACCCTGTACATCTTTAAAAGCAGTCCAGTAGTCAAGATCGCTGTTTATTTCAGGAAGTTTATCAATTTCAATTTGATAATTGTTATCACCAAGTGAAAACAAAAGTGTTCTGTTTTTTAAAACTGTCATAAATATAAAAGCATAATTTGCTTTGCCAGCTACCCATTAGGTAGCTAAAAAGAAAACTATTTCAACTCTAAATAATAATCATTTGAAATAATATCAAAATCAACACTACTACGTACAGTTTCAAAATAAGTCTGTTCAGCCTGATCTGTAGTTACTTTGACTTTATTATTTTGTTTTAACCATTTCCAAGCTTCAGATTGAACGCCTGGAGTCGCTGCAGGCTGGTATTTAGTTTGGCCTAAATACTGAGGGATATTATTTTCAATTTTGAAAATATTAATTGCTTTATAACCTCTGTAAGTTTTTAAAGACTCAACTAAAAAGAAAACGGTTTTTGGTGGGGGTGTAGACATAGTATTGTTTAGAGCTGTTTGAGTTTGCAATTTGAAAAAATTTTGATTACTTTTTTAATAGCTTCTTGAGAAATTTTATCCCGATAGTTTGGACTTTTTAAGTCTTTTTGAATTTCATCAAAAATGCTTTTTAAACATTTTTGAGCTTCTTCTTCAGAATCAAAAATTGAAAAACAGTCATTTCTAAAATATTTTCTTTCATAAATTGAACTGTAATAATATGAATTATACGCTGTGCCATATTGATTTGTGATTATGTAAGACATAATAGTTTAGTAATTTTTAATTACTTCTGCCAGACAAGAGCGAGAAGGTATGAATTGTTTTTGATCGCATAGACGAATAAAAACGTCATAATTACCATATCCTACTTTTTTTGCTAAATTATAAAACTCATCATAATTATATTTGCTTTTTTTAGGTCTAATAAAATTTAGATTATTAGATATTTCTAAATATTCTGATTCTTTCCCTTTTAGCTGTTTTAAACCTGCATATTTTTTTCCTAAATATGTAAAAGTAGAATATGTAAAAGTAGTAGTAGACATTGTAGTATTTTTTTAGATTTATTAGAAACTATAAAAATTTATATTAATTCCAGCCTCTTCAATCTTTTCAAGCTCTTTTGGAGTAAAAAAATCATTACAAACATAATCTAGTTGATTATGACTATCTAGTGAATT